>Ga0209192_10000263_pt1 | contig 59295 bp, 60 predicted proteins | sample ArcticOcean_MG_C_11_FD_187433 | JGI IMG/M metagenome (GOLD analysis project Ga0209192, IMG submission 187433) | Marine microbial communities from western Arctic Ocean - ArcticOcean_MG_CB2_154 (SPAdes) (version 2) | ecosystem: Environmental > Aquatic > Marine > Oceanic | place: Arctic Ocean... | reverse complement strand
ACTAAGATTATCTGTTGACCCTCTCGCTATTGCGTGTGAAGCCAGATGTGATGCAATATTTTTACCACTTCTATTGCTATATAGTGTTAATTTTAATACTTTCTTATTTAACTTTAATGAATGTTTTATTTGGTTAAACCACATTTCAATAGCATTAGTTTTAGGTGTATATGGAACTGTAAATAAATATTTATTACCACTATCTATTATTGCTTGTTTAACAAAATTGTTATTGTGTGCTCTTGCGTTATCTAAAATAAGTAAATAATTTTTATACTTTTGAAAAATATTATTTTGTAAAAATTCTACAAATCTTTCTTTTGTTGAGCCACCTTTTTCATATAATATCCAGCCCAAACATTTTTCATTAGATATAGCAGATAATAATGTAAATTTCTTAAATACGTAATTATCATCAGTTTTTATAATACATCTTTTACCAATATCGCATCTTGAATATTCCATTATCATTGCTGGACTAATAGATGTTTCATCTATACTAATAATTTTATTTAATGGATATTTTTTAATCTCCTTATAAAATTTTGTTAATTCTATTTTTTTATCAATAGGTTTATTATATTTTGTAGTTGGAAAATGCTCATGTCTTGTTCTTTTTCTAGTTTTATTAGTATCTCTTAATACTTTTCCTAACCATTGTGGTGTAACATTAAAATCTTTATATTTCTTCTTAATTTGTTTAGATAATTCTAACATAGTAATTTGTTCATTTTGTTTTAATAATTTTATAGCATAATCTACTTGCTGTTTTGTAATTTTATAGGATATTGGTGTTCTACTGTATCGTTTAATAGATTTATCATTATTATATCTTTGAACCCATCTTGATAAAGATTGTTTCTTACAAATAAAAATATTACATACATAATCCATACTTACATCATTATCTAAATAATAATTAACAGCACTAATTTTATAATCTTCACTTTTATGTTTAGACATTATTATATACTATTAAATTATATATTTTGTCCCATTTTAAAGTTTCAAGGGTGTAAAATGAGACAAACCACAAAATAAAATTAACACGATGACACGATATCATCACCATGATAAATGGTATATGCATCATTCATGCTTTTTAAAAAAATTTTATGTTGATCTTTCGGTAAAAAAGTCTGAAACCACACTCTTTGTGTGTAGTATTGAATATGAATTTCTGTATCATAAGTTTTCACTTTCAACAACGGATTACTGTATGCAGAAGTATTATCAATCCATAATAAATATTCATGATCTGTTTTTATAAATCTAGTTATTTTACCTACTTCATAATTCTCATCATCGCAATTCTCATCATGGAAATAACGTTTATATAAATGTGTTTTACTAAGGTATAATTTATAAAATATATAATCCTCATAGTATTTACCATTTATAATAATCTTTTTTGATGAAAAGCAACTAAACAGGCGGCAACTGCACGGTTCGGGGTGACCTATAGTGATACCATCCAACTCTATCATTAATATAAAAGGTTAATTGTTTTTATATAACTTTATTAAAAATGGATTTTTTATAATCCTATTGTTATGCATTTGTTACTGAATAAAAAACATATAATATAATCAATTTTATAAATAACAAGCAATATATTTACTGATGTCTGTATTATCAAATAGTGGGTGATATTCGTGTTCTTCTTGATGTTTATTAAGTGGAAGATATTATTTTACACCTTTATGGAGAACATTATATTACACGTTTTGTATGTAAGATATATCAGTAAAATATCTTACATAAAATAAACAGATTATACAAAAGGTTTTAATTCCAATTGTTTGTATTCGCGGTCACTTTGTTGGGGTAATGATAATGGAACTGCTATTGTGCTCTGATCCTCACGATATTTCATGTAACCAACTGCTTCATTATATACACTGGGTACTGCATAATCAAGAACCATTTGATTTAATCGGGTAACCTCGCTTTTTATATTATTCATATCAAATTCTGCGTATTGTAAAAAAATACTTCGCATGATAATTTTCAATGTATCCATATTTTGCGGGACGATAACAAAATTATCACCAGACATTTTATAAACACCTGCACGAAGTCCATTTTGAACGATTTGAATATTGTCTGCAGAAAAATAAACAGTAGATAATAAGTTTGATTCTAAATCGCCAGCAATAGCTCCTCTATATTCAGTTGTTTTGTTTTTTATCGCAATACGTTCTTGCATTTTAAACTGAATTTCGGGTGAGGGTTCTTCCATTATATTAACTCGTCCATTAGATACAGATTTATCTAATATTTGATTGGTTTGATATATATCTATACTGGTCAAGTTCATTTTATTGGTATAATCTTTATTAAGAAATAAATATACAAATTACTAAATATTTAGTAATATGAAATAGTCTGTACTGAATAATTTGTAACATTAATATATAATGGAGTGGTTTTACTTTATAACTATTGCTATCGCGATAATTTTATTAATATTAGTATTAACTATTGTTGGCTCTCGTATGGTGGGAAATAAAAAAGGTGGAAACACAGATGCAGTCTATCCTCCCGTTACAAATACTTGTCCTGATTTATGGGAATCGTATACGGATGATGACAAGAAAATATGGTGCAAAGTTCCTGCATTTGGTACATCTAATATTGGTTCAATGCGTGCAAGTGATTCTACCGATATCGTTCAATCTGTTACGTATCCCATTGTTAAGAATGGTAGTAATGGCACTACTCAATTGGCAAATATGCTGGATAGTGAAATTCCCATATGTTCTAAAAAGGGTTGGGCTAATATGAATAATATTGCATGGGATGGAATTTCTAATTATAATCAATGTGAGTAATATCAACATGAGTAAAAATCATTACAAATTATATATTCTTAATATAATTTGTGACATAGTCAGTGTGTATGAACTTACTATTTACAAAATAATCCTTTCGCCATCGTTTTGATTATTTTGTTATCCAATCTTATTTGGGCTTCTTCCACATCTCCCAATATTACTCGCATCATTTTATAACAGAAATTATAATCACGTGTATCCATTTCCTCGCACTTCGGGTGAGCGGTTTTCCATTGAGGTACCGTTCTATAATTATTCATTGTTATACGGGTTAATATCTTACGTAGCTTTGTTAACTCATCGGTGTCTTTACTCCATTCGTCCTGGTCTTTTATATACATCGTTTCTCGCTTGATATCTGTACAATGAATGGGTCGCTTCGTGATATCCATATCCTTTAAGCGTTCCATTATCATCTTCGTCATACCATTTACATAGCCATTGTGTCCTATGTATTCTATTTCGTCTATGTTGATATCTAAATTACCGAGGAAATCTGATATGTTCATTGCATCTTTACAGGTATCATTAAGAAACAAATTAAGATTGAACTGAGTGTTGTTGTTCGTGGTGTTGTTAATGGTTTGGGAATTCTTTGCCAATTCCATCATTTGGGCGCTTTGCTCAATCAATAATTGCTTAAAATCTTGGTTTTCTTTTACTAATGTTCCTATCATGCTATGATACCCAGTGGATTCAGGTTGGTCTTCTACAAACTCATTTGTTTCTGCAGTGGGAATTTCTGGTATTTTATAGGTACATTGACGTTTGTGATTATTTAAGCTTTGACGATGCTTATATTCTTTTCCACAATCACATAAAAATGCAGTGGCATTTTTTATGTAAGTATTTGTAAGTATTTCATGTTTTGCAGTCAAAATATGTTTATTATAATTACTTAGTTTACTGCATTTAAAGTTGCATGTTTCACAATTATATTTTTCGGCATTTTTCGGCATTTTGTTGTAAGTCATTTGTAAGATATAATACTTACATAAAAAATGCCTAAACCCTTTTTACAAAAAGTAATTAAAAAAAGTATGCAGTCAAATAATTTATAGAAATCCGTGATTTGCTGCATTATGCTGTAAATTGGTTTTTCGTGTTTTCTGAAATAAAAAAGTGTTTCGTATATAGCAAAAAAGGACATTCTGAAAATGTCCATTTTTGGTAAAGTGCAACCACTTTTTTTTCTGATTTTTTCTGACAACTATATAAATTGAAAAGAGGACTTAAAGGATTATGTTTAAATAATATGTAAAATTACCCATTAATAACTAATTGTGTTATAAAGAGTTAAATACATTTATATATTTTGTAGGTTATGATAAATATATAAATTGAAAAGAGGACTTAAAGTATTTTGTTTAAATAATAAATTTGATAATACTGGGAGGTTCGTCGGCGAGATATTCCATTTTGGATAATTCAACGGGTCGTTGCACTAAGATATGTTCCAATACATCACTATCTTTTTTGATTTTAATGTCTAATTGGCAGTCTTTATCAAGAACAACCATAGTTTTTTCATTAGGAACAACCGGTAGTCTATGGTCCATTTCCATAACTTCATGTTGAATCATACGTAAATTTCTGGCTTCAATATTGATTTGGTCAACTTGTACTCGTACCGCCTGTTTTAAGAATTCTATATTATCCGTTTTTTTGTATTCAGTAAGTAATGATTTAATAGATTCAATCAGTTTAAATATATGCACGTTTTTCTTGATAACCAACTCTTTAGTAAGGTCATTATCATAATTATTGTTATATATTTTGAGAAAGTCCTCGTACAATTTGGTAATTTCGGTATATGTATTAATTTCTTCATTGAATATGCGAATAGATTCCTCTTCTGTGATATAACTAAATAGTCCATCTAATTTATCACATATGATTTTTTGCTTAGACAACTCAATTTGTTGTTTATAATCTTGAAAAAACACACGAAAGTTAGTCATATAACTATTGAAAATTTGGATATCCAAATTGCATGGGTTTTGTGGGTCTCCACATAATGCAATATATTTGCTGTCTTTAATACCAAAAGTTGTACCAACTGGGCGTTGACATTTAATACATGCAGGTTTAACCGATAAAACAGCCATTCGCCCCATTTTTTTAGTAGACGCCTTTTTGTATACTTTGCGCTTGAGTTTGGATAATTCATTTTCGTATTTGGATTTTTTTTTAAAATATTCATTCAACGTATCAACATAATTTTTGTGTCGTTGTTCATCGTCTTCTTTCTTGGCTGCATTTAAAGAAATAGTAGTTTCAGCATTACGAAATTCAATACTGGGTGTATTCTCCATAACAAAATCAGTAACTCCATCGGGGAATTCATAAATGATATGAACACTTGTATTAGATATATGGAGAACCTGAAGAGATTTGGTATTTCCTAGATGTAAAGACTCTAAAACCGTGCTGTTTTCACATCTCAATTCCCGAAGTGATGTAGGTAATTTCTCAAGTTTGGACATTCTATTAGAGGAACAATGGAGAACCTGTAAATTTTTAAGATAATCTAACTCAATAACCTCAATATAGTTGTTATTAACATTGATTTCCTCAATTGTTTTTGGTAGGTTCTCCAATTCAAATAAAAGATTATGATTACATGTGAATTTTATTAATCCTTCTGGTAGATTAGTAACACTGGTAACGTCGCCTTTATTTATAACGATTTCTTTAACTAAACCAAATCCAAACTCCTTTAAAATAGAAAAATCCAAATCGCCATGCAATGATTCTTTAAACTCAATTCTTTCTATTCTTTTATTGGTATTTACGAGAACATCACGTAACTCAGTTTTACCAACGTTATTATTCTCTAATATATGCTCTCTTTGTTGATGAATAATGTTCATTAATATATATATAATAATAACATATATATTATGCTTGAATAAACGGTAAATCAGTAATACTGGATGATTGTTGTTCTCGTTTTTGTTTACTATCTTCTTGGTAATACCGTATTTTAGAAACAACATATTCTTGGTCTTGTAATAATCTTTGATGTTTTTCGTATTCGGTTGGTTTACGAGTATAACAATAATACAATATAAATCCAACAATACAAATGAACACTAAGAGAACCGAAATATTAAGAACATAATAGTAGAAATTTACTCGGTTTACATGGCATCTATGAAGGGTTTGTTGTATATGTGAACTTGCATTGATTTCAATTAATTGAGGAAGGTCCATGTAACGATAAATATAATATATAATTCTATGATTATATTCTTACATATACGCTAAATAATACAAAACAACATAATAAGAAAAAATAGCCATCAAGAATATAACCAGCCAAATGGGAAAAACGGTTTTATGTCGGTAACCGACACCAAACTCGCGAAATCCACCATCTTCTGTGTATAGGAACAATGGTTGATAAAAATGCAATGTGAATGCAAGAAATATAAAGAGTAAAACCGCGATATTAACCTTGTTATTGTGTACAAATCCTTTAATGTAATTCATTTATTAGTTATATTAAGCCTATAAATAATAATCTGTGGTTTATACAAAACAATGTATAAAAACAAAAAACCAGTTAATCATAATTGTCTTCTCTGTCCTCGTCATAAAATACACCATCATCATAATCATCCCCTAACCCGCTAATATCAATCGCTTCTGCATGTTCTTGATGTGTAGCTTCAACATCATCGTCCTGTTCAATATCATAAATTTCTCTGCGCATGTCATTAACAACTTGATGTAGATTACCAGCAACATCTTCATTCAATTGTGATAACATTTCGTTACGTTCTCTGGTATAGGTTTCTTTATCATAATGAACTAACCCACGTTGTTGTCCAACATTCCATTTTCCTAACCGGTATTTTTTCATGAGTACTTCTGCCTTTCTGGACTCGTCTGACATATTATCAGGGCCTAAATAGTCAACGAAACTTTTCTTTTCGCGTTCTTTTGCCATATTAACTTTTTTCATAACCTCCTCATATGTATAATTGATTTCCTTTTTATTATCCATCTCAATTTGTAAGAAAGCATATAGTAAAGAAGCAGTTCTGTTTTTTAAATCAACATTTTGTGTATCTGTATATATTTGCATTTCAGTTAAGTCATCTATATTATCGTCAGATTGTGAAATAGCACCCATTTGTAGCGAAGAATCTCTAACCTCATTATTATGTTCTCTCCGTTGTTGTTTTAAGAGATGTTTATCTTTGCGAATAATATTAGGTTCATCACTGAGATTGATATAATTACATAATAATAAATAGAAACAATGTGTAAATAACAAATAGATTGTTTCTTTTCCAAATAAAGAATAAAAGGAAAGGATTTGTTTATCATTAGACTCGTTGATAATTTCCCGTTGAATATCGGTTTGTAATGGTAATAATTTAATAAATAAATTTATATCAGTAGTTTGTGCAACAATATTCTGTAAAATATTATTAAGAGTGGAGTCGTCGCTAAATGCCATGATTTTATTATGATATTTTTGTAAAAAGTTTTCAATATCAAATACATGGTCTTCGGCCAACCCCCAATGTTGGGGAACAACCATGTAAGGCGACGCATTATTTAATAATAATTCAGGATAAACTTTAGAAAGCATAACCGTAGCGTTTTGTATATATTGTGTAACTGTATATAGTCCATTATCATAAATATTAACTGTGTCATCCGTTTTATCAATAGACCATTTGGTAATATCCAATAAATAGGAACGTAATTTGCCATAATCTCTATCAGATAAATTGCCATAATCGTCAAAGAATTCCATAATCTTTTTGTACATACGTTGATTACATACAGATAAATAATCAGTAAGGTCATTCAACTCAGGTGTAAATGTATCGTGCATTTTAGTAGGACTATATTGAGCAATGACGTTTCGTAAATGCTGTCGTATGCGTTCTCCAAATATGTTGGAATCAGTAACATCCAAATGTTCAATAAAATCATTTAACCCATCCACAATATTTACAGAATCTGTTACGTTTATACCAATGACATTACGGGTATTAATAATAGTCATCAAATGATATAATGTTTCCAATGTGAATAATTTGCCATTACGTTTCATAAACTCCATTTTTTCAAGCATGGACCATGATGGTTTGTAATCAGGTAGTTTTTCGCCAGATATAGATAATAAATCATCCGGTACAGGTAGATTTTTATCAAAATTACAATAATATATGATAGCTGCATAAATGTTCTCTTCTAATCTACCGGTAGGTAAGTCGGGATGAAGTAATCGGGTAGATTCGTCATGAAAAAGAGAAGAACATGTAGACATTTTTTGAATAGTAGTTTGAAATTTTATCATAGAGCGAACCTTTTGTAAGAGAACTTTAATATTTTCGTCTTCATTGTTGAAATAAACCATCGGTTTAATTAAATTAGGACCTTCCTCATTACAACAAGAATTTTCCAAGAACGGAATTTGACTGGAGGTTTGTAATAACATATCTTTATCTTTAACAATTTTATTAATAACCTCAATAATACCATACCCAAACGCGGATATACGGCTATGTAATAATGATATCATATCATTTTGTGTAGATTTGCCATGTTTAATAGATTCCATTAATTCTTGTTTGAAATCCCCGCTGATAGGTCGTAATGTTTTAATAATAGAATAAGGAGTAACTGGCGGCATAAAATGATGCCATTTGGATATAGCATGTTGTTTGGGAATCTCTATATCTGGTTTTAATACTAAGAATAAGCGTTTTTCAGTATATAATTCGTCAACATCACTGCGAATAACAATATATTTCTCAAGAACATCTTTGATACGATTCGCTATTTTATCGGGATTTAGTTTTTGTATAGAGTTCCATGGTTGAATAGAACTTTTTACTTTGTTAACAACACATGCCATATATTGAATGCCACTGATATCTTCAATACCAAGTAATGGATACCCTGTAAATGATTTAACACATCCAGGAAAAACACGACTAACATAAAATGATGGTGTAGCAGTTTGTATACCGACAAAAGTGATTGCAGTTACAATCATAATAATAGATTCATTTGTATATTTATCATATGGACCCAATGCTTTCCCTGTTTTTTTAATATTCGCTTCATTACGTCTATTATAAGCAGTTTCAGTTAATATATGTTTATCAGCAACTTCATTTGATACTCGTAATATAAATGATTCCATCGTTGAGATCGGTATATTAACGCGTGTTAATATGATATTCGCAATATTGTATATTTTTTCACTGAGTTCACTTTCAAAAACAGTAGTGGTCGTAGTATTTTGTGCAGAATCACCCAAATCCTTTTCCATAATAGCATGTGATGTAATACGAAATCCAGTATCATCAAAACCTTCTTCCTCGCTAAAATCCAGTTTACGAATAACATAACCACTGTGTTTGTCAACGATAGAATCGCCATCATCACTCATAACTCCATACATAGCACATAATTGGTCTTGTTTATCTTGGTAATTCCCCCCAGAAACAAATGTATTAGCTAAATCATAAATAGTTTTGGGAAATAATTTGGCATTCGTATCTTTACAATAAAACCAGTAGGGAGAATCATTTAATTTCTCAATCATAGGTTCTCGCGTAAAGTGTGTGACAAACTTGCATATATCACTCTGTTTTTTAATAAAATCAGGCTGTCCCATAATCAGTTCTCTAAATTGCACATTAACAGATTTAATAACATCGGTTTGTGAAAATCGTTTTCCGATTTCATAAGCTAAATTATTAGGCTTGTAATCGCTGACTTCACGTAACATCATATTACGTTTCAACTGTTTAATATAGTATGCAATTTTGGTTTCTAATTTATTTTCAAAGTCACCAACAGACTCATTGTATCGTTTATCAAACTCAGTTTTCAATTCGGTTGTAGACTCCATATTAATGCGAATTTTGGCATTCTCCCGAGATTCACATATGCGTGATTTATCATTATATAAACAAGAATCATTAATATTACAATACAAAGATTGTGTATCCATAAATGTAGTCAATGTAACATCTGTATCAAGAACCCACATATTTTTCAAACGTCGGTAATATTGTACTTTTTTACGAATATCGGCTTCAATCTCAACCGATTCTTTTTCTTTTTCGTTTAACTTGGACGCATCTATGCCCTGTTTTAATGTTGGTTTTATTTCTAATACTGCATAATTCCCAGAAACGACCTCTTTCTTTTTAGCAATTAACGTTTTAGCTAATTCGGGTGCCATGTGTGCAGGGCAATTATGACGTTGTATTAGATTTTCAATTAAAAAATCAAGAAACAGTTCAGGGTCAAGTTTGGCTTGTTCATCTTTATATTTTTCAATAATATCGTAGGGTGTATCATCCTGTTCTTTATCAAAATAAATAACATCAACAAGGTTCTCCTTTTGTAGGTCTTTCAATGACGTATATTTTTTAGATAATACGCGAAGATTACAATCAGATGGCTTTATTTTTTCAATATCACTCATATCATCAACAACCTGAGGACTTAATTGTTGCATAATAGAATCTGGAGTAATAAGTGAAACCATAATAGAGGTGATAGCATTCATAAAAACGGTTCCGGTATCCATTTGAATCATACGATTTAATAATTCATGTGGAGATAAATCAGGCAGAGTTTTATCATCGGGGTTTATTAATTTGTAAACTTGGAAAAAAGAGTCGGAAATATCTTTTTTTTCAGCCAAAAGCCGAAGAACAATATTAGGATTGTTAGTTACATGATAATTATAATTATGCATTTTATTGTATTGGGTTGATTTTTCCCCAATATAAGACTTTAAACTTGTAATTTCTTTGTTTACAAAATGGCGAATCGCTTTATAATGTGCGTATGTAATATCTTCGGTGTAAATCATAAATGGTTCTAATTGTTGAACCACACTTATCATAGATAATTTATTCTTCATGTATTTATGAAAAAGTTGAATAATCGTAAATGTTTGTGGAATAATACTTTCTACAAATTTTTTAAAACGTTCATCGTTATCGATATAATCAACGTCACCCAAAGCAAATTCATGTATACCTTTAAATATAGTTTCTTTGGTTTCCGTTTCCATTTTTTCATATTCAAGTTCATGTGACAAATCATCTAATATATGAGGAACAATTTCAGTATTTTTACGTAATGCACGAAATAATGAAAAATATTGTTGATGTAATGAAACGCGTTGTAACATATTAGTACCAGGTAATTGAATGGCTGAAAATTTGACAATTGGTGCAGGTAATACCATCAATGATTTTAAACACATAGTTTCATTGGGAGTCATATTGGTGCGAGTATATACTGTTTTTCCACCTTTAAGTAGTTGGTCAGATAGTTTATTAAGTCCTAAATTATACCGCTGCATAACATATTGACGTTTGGATGCACCGGAACGAGTATACACGGTGCTATTGAAATCATCCAAATTATCAACAATTGCATCAATATCGGTGAGTACTTGTGTAGTATATACACTATCACAACTTTTGTCAACAATAATAGGATTCATGATTTCTTGAATACGTTTTTGCATTAATGAATAATCTTTGGTATCATTAGGATTACGGTCATAATAATCATTTTGTATAGTTTGTAGATCAGATAATGTGGATGATATGGTATCTGCAAATATATCATCAATCTCCGCACCATTATGTACATCATATAGTTTTCGTTGAATTTTAACAGTAGGTAAAAGCCACTGCAAACGAACATTCATTTTCATAATATTTTGTACCAATGGTTTATAATAATCGCCATTTTTGTTAACATCATATATATTCATATTATCATCAAACTTAGAGTACCTTTCACGAAGTAATTTATACTTGCGAATTATATTGTGAATATTATTCATAACAGTTTCAGTACGCTCACTGTTAGGTATAGTGGATAATAACTCATCCATCAAATCATTTACTTGTACATCAATGCCAAATCGTTGTTCACTTTCTTTTCTTTCAACAGCATGTTTGACTTCTCCCAAATCATCGTTAAACTCAATTGTTTCTGCATCGTTGTACATATCACGTAAGACGGTATGGATATTTTGAGTTTGTGTCATATTATCTGGTATGTTGACAATGGACTCCCCGCTTTCTGTAAACTCAATGGTAGCGGTTTCTTCATCATCGTCATCACCGAGTTCTAACCCTTCACCCTCTTCAATACCTTGTTTTAATACAGCAAGTGAAACATTCGTTTTAAGTGTAGCAGGTTTATCACGTATTACAATTTTATCAATAGGAATATTTTGCGGTATTCCTTGATACTTAAAATCAAGAAAAATGGTTTTTAATTCGGGATAATTGATGATTTCAATCATATCTTCATCCAAATTCGTAATTTCACCAGTTATAATTGTAGGAATATCGCCGCCAATATGAATACTTATCCAAGTTTGAGGTAATAAATTATGTTGTCTTGCATAACCTTTATCTGGACTACGACTTAATAAATTAATTTGTAGGATAGATTCGTCCGTTAGATTTCCATATTCATCAAGATTAATCTGGACTTCTGCCAATGATGAAACTTGAATTAATTGTATATGTTGATTATCAATATATTTGATATACATAGAGTTTTCATGCAGTGCCGTATTAGTAGGTGCAATAATTTCAATGATATCTCCCAATTCTAATGATATATCAGGTGTTATTTCATTAGACATTTCTATGGTATTATTTTTTTGCATATCCATACCGGAATAATAAAATATATATTATGTATCTAAATTATATTTGCACAATACAACAATTGTATATTAATACTGACGTTTTATGTAAATAAGTTAAAGATAATAAATATATATGTATAATTGCAACATGATAAATAATATACACACCACAAATATCAATTCAAAAACAGTAAATAATTATCAATCATCCTATAATGGACAGTTATACAATAAACAATGTTACGATGAGGACATGCTTTGTAACGATGATATAGAATCTGGTATGTATCGTTCAGTGATTAGTTCAGTTCCTGAAAATAAAATATTAGCATTTGCACCACCAAAAACGTTAACATTTACCAATTTTCGGTCATTAAATATGTCATTAAATGATATTGTTATACATGAATATATAGATGGAAGGATGTTGCATGTATTTTACGATAGTAGAATATCTTCTTGGGCACTAAGTCCAGTGATAATAAATGATGAATTAACTATACCAGATATAGATGAGTCTGCATTTATTATTGCGGCGGGGGGAGATGTATATAAACCATTTAATAATTTGGCATTTTTGGATTTTTTTCCTAAAAATTATAGTTATACGTTTATCATAAAAAATCAACCATTGTTTCAATCATCGTTATATTTGATATCAGTGTATAAAATCACTGAATGTAATCAAGTAGAATATATACCCCAGCAAGAATATGAAAATTGGAGAGTATTTTCAGGATTGACTGGTGTTATTTGTTTCCCTAAACAAGGCATAATAAAAGATTATTATACTGATTTATTAGAGGATATAGATTATGACTATAGTTCAAGTAAATGGGTATTAACAAATAGTATAACTGGTAGGCAAACAACTATATCTACTACTATTTATAAATTAAATCAAGAATTTGTATCCATAGATAGAGTTATAATATTTCAGTATTTATGTTTGCAGCGCATTTATAACAATAAAGAAGACGAAATGTATAGTCTACACAAGAGAAATAAGAGTTTTTATAAAGTAAAACAATTATATGACTTGTTTATTCGTACAATGCATGAAATATATATTAAATATTATATTATGAAAACAATGGTAGATTTGCCTATACAATACAAATCATATATCACACAAATACACGAAGAATATTATATTTATCCACGAAAACACAATAAAAAACAGTTGGTAACAAAGCCAATAATGAAAGGATATTTTGATAAAAAACATCCATTGGAATTATTGACAATATTATCGTGCAATAACTAAACAACGATTGGAAAATAATAATATTATACAATGAATGGTATAATATTATTTTTGTTTACATAGAATTATGCATTTCGGATAATTTACTTAATTTTAAGATATAATCGGCACAATGACCGCGGTTGTTGTCATCCATTGTACGAATTGGGTCACGTATTTTATTAATCATTTTCATAAATTCTTTACCGTTAGGTATATTCTGGAAATCGGAGCTATAATCTTTATCAAAAAAGAAATTCACATCTCCTGCATCAATTGCAGCAGCATAAGGTGTATAAACTAGTTTGAACCAAGATTTAATAATAATAGATGGATTCATTTGCTTAAATGATAATAAGGATGTTTTTGCGGTAGCTATATCTTGTTGTTCAGGAAAGATAGAAATAACATCATCCAAAAAAGAAATAATTAATTTATTAAATGCTTTATTAATTGAACTTTTATCTGCCATACTAATAGTAATATATTTGACTTCTGTTTATATATATTATTAATATTTAATTTATATTTTTTTTGAATAAATATATGTTACCTAATTACAGAATTTTTTGTTTAAATATGACAATGCAACTTTCCATTGAAAATTTTCAATACTAATTTTGTTACCATTTATATTTATCATTTTTTCCCCAGTATATCGGGTAGATTGAGAAAAAGTATAACTACAAATACTTTTATCTGGAATAATATGATGAAAGTTATTAGTTGCAACCATACACACAACACAATCCATATGTGTAAAACAAATTGTTTCTGGCCAACCCTTTATATATTTAAATGATTCAGTATCTAATAACATAATATCTCCTGCTTTTTGACCCAATTTAATAGAATTAATATTTGTATCAAAACACCCAGGATTACATAAAGTTTTATTGGATTGTTTACAATAATCCAATAATTCTTCTATATTTTGATTAGCGCCATTAATTATAGTAATGGCAGGTATCTCATATGTAGCAAACCGATAAAATATTTTGGGTTTGAGACTATTTTTTATAAATAAAAAGAATTCGGCTGAAAACATTTGGTCAGCAGATGTCATACATGTATAGATTCCCTTTGCCTGGTTTAAACACTTATTTTTACCATAAGATTCGATTAAATTAAATGATAATGGATTATCATAAGATTGTATAAGTTCAATCAATGAAACATTTTCTGTATTGTATAATTTATCTTTTATTAACATTATATTATTTTCATTTATTTGTTCACAAATTAATATTTCATATGGAATTTCATATTTATTACAATAATATTGTATGTTTAATATATATGTATTTATTCGTTCCACTAAAAATTCATAATTTTTACAAATTTTTATTGTTGTTATAAAACTAATAAGCATAATATATAATAGATATCTAATAATCTTTAACTATAATATTAACAAATATATTATAGTTTTTATCGGGGGTGGGTGTTTGTATTGGTATTTCTATTGAGATTTAACCAAACTTGATATTCATAATGAGACATACATACTGGACAAGGGGAATTAAATCCAATATTGGCCCATATCTCTTTATAATTACGATTGTTTTTTTCGGTAATGGTCATTTTAACCAGCGGTTTATTATAGGATTTTTGGGATTTAGTATGTTTATCGTTATACATCTATAAACAATAAGATAAATATAAAATCTGAACCAATATATAATATGAAAACAAATAAATGTACATACTGTAAAGAAAATGGACATTATATAAATAGCTGCAATCATCCAGCAATAAATATACTACATAACAAAATAGGTAAAGATGCAGTAATACATATGTATTGTATGATAAAACATAATTTTAACTATTTGTTTCATATTTTTACTGCATTAACAAGTCAAGAAGTACGTGTGTTATTATATAAAAATGATTATAACTCAAAAATAGCAACATATCCATCAAAAATAGATTTACAAATATATTATCAATACTTAGATGAAATATATTCATTTATGAATAAGGATTTTATTAACATCCCTTATATAGAGAATAATGAGCTATGGAACTATGCAAGTGAAATACACAGTTATATAGAAATACAAACCATAATGAATATTTATATAGATATTATAAAAATATCACCAAGACCATATTGTTATGATATTAAAATGCAGTATATGGAATCCATTACAATAATATACTCTGGTTTTTGTTCAATATGTTTTGACTCGCTTGAAAAGAATAACATATGCACTATGAATTGTCAACATAGTTTTTGTATTAACTGCGTAAAATTATATTTGGCGGCATTATACAAAAAATATGAAAATAACAATGAGTATTATCCGAATTGTCCATTGTGTAGAACCTATATTTCATTTATCAATATAGACGATCAGCAATCATGTGTATATTTTTGTGAAACATTTTTTAAAAGATTTATACCTGATTATTTTAATAAAATCACGAATAATGAACTAAGATTGAGACATAAATATGAAAAACTATTTTATTATCGTAGTGCACCAGATGAAGATGTTTATGAAGAGGTTTATGAAAATGAAGATGACGATGTAGATAGTCCATATAATCATCCAATATTAATACACTATGATTTGTACAGCAAGATAGGTAATATTATAGGACATATAATTAATAATATATATGCGAGAAAAATATTACAAGCATGGTTACTGTTTATTTATATGGCGAATTTTGTATTAAGATATAAAGAAGAGATACTTGAATTATATTATAAATTTTCTCCAGAGATTTGATATATATATATGTAAATTATATAGTTCTTGGTTGTATATTAGGTGCGGTTTGCGATGATTGACCAATATCATCCATACGGCTTTGTTGTAAAGTATCTAATGTAACATCATTTGACACTTTATCTGGTCTATAATCATCAGGTGGGGTGTTAATCATATTCATATCATTTTGTACGGATATATAATTGTATAATGGTCTGGATTGTCCGTTTCCTTTTGCGCTCAACTCATCCGGGGTCATATCATAGCTGGTAAATTTTTCGGACATTATATTGGTTCCACCGCTGGATGACGATAAAAAATACCCACTCGGTTCAGTCTGTTGCTGGATTGATGCAGCAGACATACTATTTTTTATTTGTGGGTGTAAATGCGTTATAATATCGTCACCCATAAGAACACGATACTGTTCCTTTACAATTAATAATGATGGAACACTATGTACATTTGGTGGCATAACAACCTTACCACCACTTTCAAGAGTAATGTATGTTTGCCCGTTGGATGGGTCACGAGAACGTTTATCAATACAAATAAAACTGATTTTATCAGTCAAGTTACTTTTGACTAAAGTTTGTATAATACTTTGGGAGTGTTTGCAATAATTACTATAATATAAAATATCCATTAATGAATTTATATTATACTTAAAAAAATGATTTTAAAAATGAACGGATTTAGTTCATTGTTCCCGCACACATGGAATGTAATAATCTATTTTGGAAATAGAAAATAGCATAACCTAATGCAATGGAAATGGTTTGGAAGTAGAAATCCATACCCTTGTTTTTAGAAATACCAACTAATAAAGAAGAGATTAATAAAACAGCAAGTAGGACAAATCCTAAAACAGATAAAAGCCAGAAGTAATCGCAGAATTTGCGGTCAAGAGGTCCAAATAGAGTTACCATGATGTCATCCATATTGGTGATTATAAGATATGAAAAGAAAAAATATAAAACTACTAAATATATTTATGTTATAGAAACAAATACAAATAACATAAAAAAATATAGTATACTTTATATACTACATCATGGATAATACCACAGTATGGAAAGTAATAGACAAATATTTTGATAATAATCCACAATCTTTAGTAAGACACCACACTGAGTCTTACAACGATTTTTTCAAACAAGGTATATTTCAAATTTTTAAAGAAAAGAACCCAATAAAAATCCAAACACGATATGATGAAAAAATAGACGATTATAGGTCACAATGTATTATGTATTTGGGTGGAAAAGACGGTAGTAAAATATATTTCGGTAAACCGGTTATATATGATGATAACAATGCACATTTTATGTATCCAAATGAAGCAAGATTACGAAATATGACATATGGAATGACTGTACATTATGATGTGGAAATAGAATTTGTAGATATTCTGGAAGACGGCGAACAACCAACAATAGTTGGTACAGAAGATATGATTCCGGAGGATGATGAAGAGAATCAAGATGCGGATGAGAGTAAAACAGAAGGCGGTGCAAGAACTGGTCCTATACGTCGTAAACGGGCAAAACGAACAATCGTTGAGTTGACCCCTGCGGAAGCCGCGTTATTTAAAGACGCAACATCAAAATCCATGATAACATCAAATATACAAAAACGTACCCTTACATTGGAGAAAATACTACTTGGTCGTTTCCCAATTATGTTACAATCCAATCATTGTATATTATCTGGATTACCGAAAGAAGTACGTCATACTATGGGGGAATGTTCTAATGATTTTGGTGGATATTTTATTATTGATGGTAAAGAGAAAACAGTAGTTGCTCAAGAAAAGTTCGGTGATAATATGTTATATATCCGTGATGTACATGATGATACTTACCTATATTCAGCAGAAATAAGGTCTGTGTCAGAAAATGTATCCAAACCGATACGTACAATGTCCGTGAAAATAATGGCACCGACGAATGCATTTACATTTAAAAATATTGTCGTTGATATACCTAATGTACGCAAACCAGTTCCTTTATTTATTGTATTTAGAGCATTAGGTATAATTAGTGACAAAGAAATTATTACTATGTGTCTTCTTGATTTAGACCAGCATGCTGATTTGGTTGATTTATTTATACCATCAGTGCATGATTCGGGTGGAATATTAAATAAAGTGAATGCATTAAAATATATTGCAACATTAACAAAGGGTAAAACAGTAGCACATGCATTGGAAATATTATCAGATTATTTCTTACCACATGTTGGCGAGATGAATTTTATCCAAAAAGCCTATTATTTGGGTCATATTGTATTGCGATTGATGTTTGTATTTACGGGAAGTGAAGAGCCGACGGATAGAGATAATTTTAAATATAAAAGAATAGAATTAGTTGGCACATTAATGTATGATTTGTTTAGAGAATATTATTCTATTCAGCAAAAACATATCAGTTCTACATTGGAACATAAAATATTCTTCAATCAGTCTCTATATGCGGATAATCTATATGGATTAATTCAAAAAGAAAAAGCAGTATTTAATGAACGTATAGTGGAGGCGGGGTTTAAAAAGGGGTTCAAGGGAAATTGGGGTGCACAACCACATACTAAGAAAATAGGTGTTGTTCAAGATTTAAATCGGTTATCGCATAATGGAATGATTAGTCATTTGCGTAAAACAAATTTACCATTGGATGCAAGTGTAAAAGTGGTAGGTCCACGTGTATTACATAGTACACAATGGGGATTTTTTGATCCCATCGATACTCCAGATGGTGGCAATATTGGGTTACATAAACAATTGGCAATTACTACATATATAAGTCAAGGATATTCACGTGAAATAATTATTAATTGGTTGCGCGAAAAGGTAGGTATGAAATTATTAGAAGAATGTACTCCAAAATTGTTATCGTCTTTAACAAAAGTCATTATTAATGGATATTGGGGAGGTGCAGTATATGAACCATTGGAAACAGTACAAAAGATGAAATTATTTCGTCGCAATGGTTTGTTACCGATTTATACAAGTGTTTCGTTTGATATAAAAATGAAAACCATTTATATATATACAGATTCGGGCAGAGTATGCCGTCCTATTTTTTATCGCGATGATGATACAACTAAAATGTCGTATGACAATGACAAGATACAAAAATACTTAGATGACGATAAATTTACATGGAATCAATTAATTACCGGATTTAATGAGAAAAAAATCCAAGATTTTAATCCAAATGGATATAAATTTTATGAACTGCATGAACTATATGAGAACATCGTTGCCGAATCTAATCCAGCGAAATTAGCAAGATTCTCACAAGAGAAGGCGATAATTGATTATATTGATCCAAATGAAACCGAGGGGACTTTTATCGCGATGAATGCAGCCGACCTTGAAACCGATACACAAAACCGATACACACATGGTGAAATACACGAATCACTTATCTTTGGTACAATGTGTAATTTGGTTAATTATCCAGAAAATAATCCAGCAGTCCGTAATTCATTTTCGTGTGGACAAAGCAAACAAGCATGTTCTGTGTATCATACAAACCATCAAGTTCGTATGGATAAAACTGCAACAGTACTTGTATCTGGTCAAAATCCATTAGTAAAAACAAGATACTTGAAATATATTAATAATGAAGAAAATCCATATGGTGAAAATACCATTGTTGCTGTCATGTGCTATACTGGTTATAATGTAGAGGACGCGATTTTAGTAAACGAAGGTGCATTAAAACGTGGTATGTTTAGAACAACATATTACAGCACATATGAAATGCATGAAGAAAAAAGTAGTTCAGGAGAAGATACCAGTGAAAGTACTTTTTCAAATATAGAAAATCAACATAATGTTGTTGGTACGAAAATTGGATATGATTATAGTAAATTAGATGATTACGGGTTAATAAGCGAAAATACAGAGGTTGATGAGAAAACCGTTTTAATTGGAATGGTCTCATCCAGTTCCGCAGACCCAGATAAAAATATGGATGCATCAAAAACACCCAAAAAAGGGCAACTTGGAATTGTTGATAAAACATTTATAACAGATGGTGAAGCTGGAACACGAATTGCCAAAGTGCGTATTCGTGAAGAACGTATACCAAATCTCGGTGATAAAATGGCATCCAGAGCTGGACAAAAAGGAACAGTTGGTTTAGTTATACCTGAATGTGATATGCCATTTACCGCAGATGGTATTCGCCCTGATTTAATTATTAATCCTCATGCAATCCCGTCGCGTATGACAATCGGACAATTTGTGGAAACCATTACAGGTAAGGCTGCTGCAATGTACGGTGCAACCGGTGATTGTACCGCATTTGTAAATAATGGTTCAAAAATTGGTATATTTGGAGACTTATTATCAAAATCAGGTTACCATTCAAGTGGAAATGAAGTGTTATATAACGGAATGACGGGTGAACAATTAGAAACTGAAATATTTATAGGACCAAACTATTACATGAGATTAAAACATATGGTTAAGGATAAAATTAATTATCGTGCATTGGGTCCAAGAACCGCACTTACCAGACAACCCGTTAGTGGACGTGCAAATGATGGTGGATTACGTATTGGTGAAATGGAACGCGATGGTGTTATATCACATGGTGCTTCTGCATTCCTGAAAGAATCAATGATGGAACGAGGTGACAAATATAAATTGGCTATATGTAATACTACTGGACAAATCGCGATTTATAATTCTGCCAAAAACTTATTTATGAGTCCATTGGCCGACGGTCCTATTAAATTTACAGATACGATAGACAGTAATAATATGAGTATTGAAACGGTTACTAAATTTGGACGAAAGTTTAGTCTGGTTGAAGTTCCTTATTCATTTAAATTGTTAATGCAAGAACTACAAACGATTAATGTACAAATGAGAATAATTACTGATGATAATATTGACCAATTTGACAGCATGAATTATTCAAATAATATCAAATTATTAACCAAAGATATTTTAACATCTCCTGATTCTATTATCACAGCAATAAAACAAAATATTAGAGCTGGAACAAAAACGAATATACAATCCACTCCCGAAAGTATACAGTCCACTCCTGAAGATACCATTACAGAGCTTTCGCCTGAGTATGCCCCATATGAAGGATATCAACAAACACAGGAGGAAATAGATAGAATTGAAAAGGAAAAGCAAGAATATTATGCGGCTAATCCAGATTCTCCTATTTATAATCCATTTTCGGATGACGAATCATCCCCATTATATCCTCCCAATAGTACATCTCCATTATATCCTCCCAATAGTACATCTCCATTATATCCTCCCAATAGTACATCTCCATTATATCCTCCCAATAGTACATCTCCAGAATATCCTCCCAATAGTACATCTCCAAATTATCCTCCCAATAGTACATCTCCAGAATATCCTCCCAATAGTACATCTCCAAATTATCCTCCCAATAGTAGACCATCATCTCCAAATTACCCGCCGGACCAACAGATGAGTGGTGGTGGTAAAACACATAACGTAGGTGATTCTGTATTATTTAGAGGATGTAGTAATCCAAAACAATTATGGAATATAAAAAATATTGGTGATAAATTTATTACGATTCATGCTGAAGACAGCTATGGAATGGACCCAACTGATATAATTAAAGTAGTTACTATGTTTGATATATATAGACCTGGCGATTTTTCTTATAATAATAATCCATCATCACAATTATATAATTCACCGGTTCAACCGCAGCCTATTGTTCAGGTACCAGAAACAACAACACCTGCAATTAATATTAAAATTGTAAATGGTAATGATAATATGCCAGAACAATCTGGTAATGATATGATACAACAAAATGATAACAATAATGTGGAAAATAGTACCCCCCTAATAAAAATGAATACTCAAACAGAAACTGATGCATATGCCCCTGTAAAAGCGGTTGATTTTAATAGCGGTATGATAATTAAGAAGGTTCCTTAATTCTATACAAAATTGATTTCTACAGAACAGATAAAATAATATTAAATAAATTAGATATCAATCGTAGATAAATATGGCAGAGGGAGTAATCGCACTGATATGTTTTATGGGTTTTATTGTCTTATATATGGCAAAAGCAATATTTAGTCCAATTAATCGAGTAACCCCCACAAGAAGACGATAATTAATAATAATAATAATAAGTTCTTATGTAATAATATAAAAAATTGATTTTTTATAACAAATATAAAGTATCAAATATTAGTATATACAATGAGTACAGCCAGTAATAAAGTTTTGTCTGTTTATAATTCCAGAAATACATTAGTGACTATAGCAATAAATAAAGGCTATAATACAGACGAATATGATTCATTTAGTATTAATGAAATAGATGCTATGTATAAAAACAATCAATTAGATATGTTACTCTCCCATAATGAAACCGACCGTAAAATTTACATTAAATATTATTTAAAAGCCAAACAGATAAAAAAACAGGATTTAGACGAGATAATTGAAGATTTATATTTTATTGAGAATGTATTACAAAAAGAAGATACATTGGTAATTGTTACCGAATTTGAACCAAATGATACTATTATTGCAAAAATAAAGTACTTATATGCACACGATAATATATTTATCGTGATACATAATATCAAACGACTTCAATACAATATTTTACAACATTCTTTAGTACCAAAATCCAGAATTTTAACAACAATAGAGGTTGACGAATTAAAAAAGAAATACAATCTGCAGACTGTAAAACAATTGCCAGAAGTTTCCAGATTTGACCCCCAATCATTAGCTATGTGTTTACGTCCAGGAGAGGTTTGTAAATATGAACGAAAAAGTCCTACTGCCATGAATACAGATTATTATAGAGTATGTGTATAACTATTTTAGGCAGCTAATATATAATATGTCAAAACTTAACTATAGTAATTATGTTAATTATAATAATTATACATTTTTTAATGATAATAACGATACAGGAGATATAATTGAAGGGATACCTAATTTTTGTGCATTAAATCGGTCTAAAAATAATCAACGAAAAGATATTTGGAAGGATTTTGATTCATCATTAGATAGAGAAGGTCAACTTGACGATGACTTATTAAATGCAACAAATACAAATGACGGAATCACTAATACTAATAATTCATTAACTAATAATACAGGGGCTATATTCAACGAGGAAGGCGACTCACCAATGAAGTTTGGTACAATTCATATTTTTTCAGCAGATTTAAAACAGTATTTTGGTATTAAACCTGTAGATGCAGATGGGGTATTTCGCACATTACCGCCTGACCTAATTGATAATCTGGATAACTATATATTTGCATATAAAGACGACGACGGTAATTACTGGAAAACTTTATTTAATAAAGAGGGTGAAAATACGAAAGAAGGAGCTCAATCGGGTTCATCACCTTCAGATGATGCAGTGATTCGTGGGCAAGTAACAGATGATAACTTAACCGCTGGTATTAATGCCGCTCAATCTGGTATTAATGGTATAAATGGAAATGGTCGCGACGGAAATGGTAAACTTGAAAATACCGAATTCAAAAATTCTGGTGCAGAATTACGTTATAATGCCATGAAATTAATATATACTGAGTCGTTTACAAATACAATTGTATTGGGTGTTGGTATAATAGCATCCTTTATTTTTATTGCAAAAACTGAATAATATAATATGATGATTTGTTATACATATTATATGAATATTGATGATAAACATAATATGAATATGCAAAAAAATGATAATACAAATTTTTTTTATCAACGAACAATATTAAATAGTTTGAATTTAAGTGTAGGTATTTTAATTACTGCCGTTATGATATTTAGAATGAAAAAATGATGTCATTATAATATATAGATGCCTACACTAACTGAACAAGAAAAGACAGAATTATATTCAGCAGATGTTCAACAAAGTGTTTATATACAACAACAAACTAATATTATTAGTGATACAAATGTAATATTAATCATTTTGTATTATGTATTTTTGAGTTATTATACATATTATGCATATGGGTCATTTAGGTACAGTACAGAATATTATAAAAAGTTGATAATGATACTATTATTGTTTGCTTATCCATTTATCATTTATCCAATCCAATATAATGTATATAATTTTGGAAAGTATCTTATAAGTTTAGTATACAATAATATTTATGAGACAAATGATTGGTAAAAAAATAGGTACATATTATAATATAAGGTATAATATGCAAAACTGTAATACATGTTCGTCCAATCCTAAAAATAAAATATATAATTATCATACATTTGACACAATTAATAGTAAAACAGAAACAGATGATATGATTATTGAAGGATTAAGCACAAATACTGCCAAAGTAAATGCGGTTTCATCTAATTTACAAACGTTTAATGGATTATATGCTGATTATTTGAAATGTAGTGCACCTAATAATATAGCATGTGCAAAATTACAAACTGAGTATGATGAACAAACAACCAAAGTAAATAATTTGGAAAACGATTATAATAATCAACAAAAACTGATGAATGATTGTGATAATTTAAAAACACGATGTGAAATTATTGATACCCGTATTAATCAAACACAAGATGTTATCGATGGGTTAAACCAAAAACGAAAAGGGAAACAAGATTTATTGACCTCATTTAATAACATTTCAACCATTGAATCCTCTCGGGATTTTTTAAATAAAAATAATATTGATATATGTGATAAAAATATAGATTATTCTAATAAGGTAGACAAATTAAATGATTTAAAAAACAAATATATTACAAATAAAGATAATACAAATAAACAAGTAACGTTTAAAGAAAACGATATTTTCAATAATACTAATAATGTAAGCGGTAGTAAAAATGATATTACCGCATATACAGCAAATAGAGATACCTATAATATAAATAGCACAAATAATTATAATGAAGCAAACAGTACAAGACGAAATTGTAGGCGTTCATGTAGATGGAGTTGGAGGGGTCGTAGATGTAACACGCATTGTAATACTGTTGCAGCACATAGTGAGAAAGCAATAGCTAATTACAAAAATGAAGGAAAAAAATGGAAAGACCGTGCAAATAATGAACAAGCGGAAATAGATGCAGAGAATAAAACAAAACAGACATTAGTAGAAGATGGTAAAAAATATAAAGATGAAAAGCTAAAATTAGAAAATAATATCAAAACGATAACTACAAATATTGAAACCAATAAAACAAATATGACTAATCTCAAAAATGACTGTTCAAGAGAACAATTAAATGCAATTGACACCATTAGTACTGATATAGAAGGGAAAATAAAGTCTAAACAAACGACGGAAGTAGAATATAAAGCTATATGTAACAGTAAACAAATTAATTGTGATAACGAATATGCACTTTTTAAACCAATTGAACAATCGTACGATAAGGAAAAATCTACCAAGATAGATTTAAACAATCGTCATGAGATATGCATTGACCCTTACAGAAACGATTGTAAAGATATTTATAATAATTATCGTAATGCTCAATCAAATACAAAATTATCTACATCTATTGTAGAAAAATTACAAAATTATAGTGATATAGATGACGCACCTGCAACTCATGCAAAAATAAAAGCAAATTATAGAACTGTTCAAGGTGATTTTAACAAATTGAAAATAAATGAACAAGAGATGAATATCAAATTAAATAAAAAGGACTCATTATACGAGTCACCAATAGATAAGCATGACAAAGTTCTGTATACAAATTTATTATTAACAGCGTTAGCTACATCATTACTATATATAGTTTTTGTAGAAATGTGAGAACAATATTATATGCGAATATCATATAATATTATTTAGTAATGTCCTATAGTTCCTATAATGATGAAACCCCCCTTGATTTAAACAATGTACGTAATATGGAAGGATTAACTGACATCACCAGTACGAATAAAAAATTAGATGAAATAAAAACAGCAATAAAAGACTTTGAAAATAAAAAACAGGTAATTGTTACAAATTCAGGTATTGGTAAAGAAGGTATGACTCTTGGAGAAAGTATTATCACTAATGGAGAATTGCAAAATAACAATAACTATAATAAATATATTCTACCAAACGATAAAACCCGTAAAAATATGGTAGATGCACGAATTCATGATAGTAATTTATTAAATAATTCAAATAATCAAACCTATGTTCTTGGAACGATTGCGGCAGCATCTTTAGTTGTATTACTATTTCATATCTAAAAATATAACAATAGTATATAATGCCAGTAGCGAGTGAAAATATAAGTATATTAACAACTATTCAAACATTTTTAGGGTCATTAACAGCCGACCAACAAGCTGGCCTTAATATAGACCAAAGTGTGATTAATAGTGGTGTAGCTGCAATAAGTGCAGCGGTTGCAACTGCAGATGACGAGGTTGAACAAATATTATTAAGACAAAACGAAATGAAAGGCATAGTTGATGCAGAAAATGAACGAATTCAAAAAAACATAAAAACAACAGAAACGAATTTATTAACAAAAAATAGGAAAATGGGTTTTGTAGAAAACAAACGACAACGGTCAGAGCAATACAATGAAATATTATATGTTTTTGTAATATCATTATCATTAATAATTATTGCTATTATTGCCTTTCAATATTTCCCATTTTTACCCGATTTTATATTACAAATATTTGTTGTTATAGTTGGGTCATTCGGATTGGTTAAAATATTTAATATATATAGAAAATTACAAACACGTTCTCATTTAAATTATAATGAACTCAAATTAGATGCACCGAATATGATTTCTCCCGACGAGGTTGAAAAGAAACAAAATGCAGCTGCAAAATCTGGGGATTTACTTGGAAGTATAGATATTGGAGGTTGCAGAGGGGCCACATGTTGTGATACTGACAACGATGTGATTTGGAGCGAGTCTTCGCGTAAATGTATTCCAAAACCAAGTGAAGCACAACAAGATTCCTTTACTGTTGAACGAATGAAATATAATAGAGGTATTGCACAACCAAATTCCCCGAGTGAAACACTTTTGTATAGTAAAGTATAAGTATAGTGTATAGAAGTCATGGATATAAACGAAAGAGAATTACTCTTTAATCAAAAATATCTGCATCAACAAAAAAACGTAGAATACCTGAATTGGGTAAATACAATTTTAGTATATATATATTACCTGTGTGCTTTAGTAATAATCTATTACCTATTTACTAAATATGAGTATAGCAATTATAGCAAATATAGTAAGATAACATTCCTTATATTATTAGGACTATATCCAGTTATTGCTTATTTTCTACAAGAAAAAATACATAATGGGGGTGATTATATTGGCAGTATGTTTTCCGTATTAGGATTGTTTTTTTATGGTGCAGTAGAGGAATGGTTTATTCAATTATTAAGCCTCCCTTATTATTATTTGTATATTTTAGCCATAATTTATGGAATCTCTATTAAGGATGGGTTTCATATTTATAAACAGATAATATTCTTTTTATTATTAATACTATATCCATTTATCGGTAATTATATTCACACTACCATTTTTTAATTATCAATTGTCCCAGACATCTTTTTCTCTGAAATTATGAGGGTCTCTATTACTACGAATATGCTGTGTATCTAATGATATATTAAATATCGGTTTGCCGGTACGATAAAAAATATTGAGCTGTTTTTGTCGCCATTTTGCATGACTTTTTATTCGTTTTTCAAGTTCTTTATCGCTAATTACCCTGATTATCCAGGAGTCCATTCTAATATAATATAGTATATAAATATTATATTATATTATTTATTTTTATGTTTTATAAATTATTAACATCTATACCATCATCATCATCATCATCATCATCATCATTTACACCATCTATATTTACAGGTAACTCATCGCGCTCATATTTGATGCGAACTCCATTCCATGTTTGTTGGCGTTTACGACCAAATTCCTTGTCCATATATTCATGTAGCTCCTTCGGACTGGGTCCACGACCACCATAATTAGACATATACCAAATAGAGAATTCGTTGTTGAGTTCCATCTGTTTAATGCGTCCGTTTGTCTCGCGTGTAACTCGGTCGCGAATAAATTCTGAGATGTAATCCTGGCTTTGACGGTATTCATTACTCTTAGACATGACAATATCACAATCATTTACTACACCACCATTTTTAAATACATTATCTACCAACATTGCTGCAAAAACCTCTTTCCAGCTATCAAATTTCTCCTCAACATTTTTATCTAACAAATATTGATATGGCTTTTCTGGGTCATCGTCCACGGGCGTTTCGGTAAACAACGATTTAAATGGAACAACCCGAATACGTCTCCATGTACCATGGTCATTCGCTTTTACCCCCATAAGTGCATTACATGCAACTGCCAGTTTAAATTGTGGAATAAATGAGAGTGTCTTAGTCATATAGGGAGCTCTTCCTTGAATTGGGTCCTTTCCACTGGTCAATTGTTTCATCATGCCTTCGTTAATCACATCGCCTTTGCTCGGCTCTTGCATAACTGCATAACGGATACCTTTCAGCTGTACAATTTCAGGAGTACACCCGCCAACTTTACCACGTTTCTCTGTTACTAAAGTTGTAGGCACATCACCCTTGTATTGACCTAAAACCTTTTCCATTAAATTCATTAATACAGATTTGCCATTAGAACCGACCCCAATATACATATTAAAAGTTTGATTTGAGGATGTACCCATTAATGTGGAAGCTAAATGATCCCACATATATTTACAAAGTGCTTTGTCCGGAAATAATTTATTCATAAAATCATTAATATCATTTATGGTTTGTCTATGTTTGGTAGGGTTCAAAACTATATAATCAATACCAGTACATAACGAAATAACATCTTCTGGTTGACCTTTTCTAAAACAATTCGTCTTAAAATCAATAACACCATTGTTAAAACACAGTAAATACGGGTTTATATCCATCTTTTCTAAGAAATCTCCGTCATAAAACAAACACTTTGCTTCTGTCATTATGTTTTTTTTATCATTTGTATTACCTAACCGATTACTAATATTTAATATACGCATGGAACGATTCTTTTGAAACTCCGCATCATTTTCTAAATTATTTGTATTATTTTCAGCATTTGCCGCGTTTGCTGCAGCATTTGCCGCTTCAACTGCTAAACCATTTGCGCTTTTTTTATTATATAATGCACGTAACGTCTTAGATATAGCAAGGCGCAACGTAGTACCTGCATCAATTTCTTCCCAACGATTATTCTTGTAACGATACCATATATTCTTAGATACACTTACGCATACATATTCGTGTTTGTACATTTGATACAATACACTCGCTAAGTCAAAATCAGGTACGCGTTCCTTGATATTATAAGAACTAATTGTATGCTCAATATAATAATCAAGAGTTCCTTCTAATACACGTCTATATTCCTCCGGTGCATCCATTTTTGCCCAATGGATTAATGAGAGTTTTGTCAAACCACCATGTATACGTAAATCAAAACTTCGCCAAGTTTCACATAAATCAGGTATATTATTATAGGTAAACTCGCTTGATTTTGCACTGAATGCAATCCATACAATTAGTAATTTAGGACTGGTATTACGCAATACCCAACCAACACGTTTCCATTTATCATATGAACCAGCTCCATAATAAGATATGGGTAATATCATCGTATAATCATATAGTGTTTTTAGGTCATAGTCATTGATTAAATCGCTTGTAACCTCAATAAAATTTGTCACCATCATATCTAACTCTTCTTTGTTTTTTATACTGGATATTGTATTAATATCATCCAACATCGCAACACGATGTTGAATCTCAATTATTCCTGGACTAACACTTTGTTGACGGTTTACTGTACGGGTATTTTGGTCAGTAAACTCTTTATATGTGCTTACAAAATCATTCTTCATAAACAAAACTACATTGGATTTTGACCTAACTGACAAATTATGAATTTCATCTTCCATCTTTATTTTTGAAATAGGAATATCTCGGTTAATTAATTCATTATCCGCAGGGTCTACCGTAATTTGACATACGCGTGTTAACCTATACCTATCGTTTCCTGGTTTACGGGAACCATATAACTGCCAGTTTGTGGTACCTTTACTAATACCAGCATCAAATACATCATCCCATGAATTAATTATTGGCAAATCCTCCCATGCCTCTGCAATATTCTTCATAACTCTCTTTCGTAATATCTGCTGTACAGCATGGTCCGCTTGAATACCAATTAATATATGAATACCATCCTTCGTATAGTTCTTATCTTGAACACGATTTACTGTTGGTTTTTCAAAAATATACACCTTAAATGCAGTTGTATCATCCATTTGATAGATTTCCTTAAGTACTTCTAAATATATATCAATAAGGTCATCCACATGTTCCTTTGTATAATGTCGTTCATCTGTATCATATGTATGACGAAGGTCCAAGTCAATTAGGATTGGTCCATCGCCATCACGTTGTTTTTCGGTCAAATATTCTTTTCCATTTTTTTGTAAAACATCGCGATAATATAATTGCAAGAATGTAGGATATTCTGCGTCTGAAATATTATATGAACCGCCAGATATACTTGCATTTTTATCACCTATTCGGGTATTTGTTATTATTGCATTTGGGTCTACCTTTTTTTTTGCCGTATGTTTTGCTAAGAAATCAAATAGATTATGATAATCCGTAATAGATGGTATTATTTTTGACATAGTTTGACAACTTGGTATACCCAGAACATCTGTCATTTTCGTTGAGATATAGTAATGCTATATTTTTAAATCCAATTATTAAATCAATTTTCTATTTATATATATCTATTGGCAGTTTGACTATAATGACCTTAAAATACAGTACAAAAAATCATTAAGCTATAAAATGTTATTTAGGTATCATTATATAAAAAATTGATTGAACATAATAGAAACAATTTAAAAATATAATCTACTTATAATATAAGTTTACTATGAAGTTTTGCGAACAGTGTGATAATATGTATTATATTAGCGTGAATGAGGATGACCACAATAAACTTGAACATTACTGTCGTAATTGTAAACACGTGGACACAACCATTGCTCAAGATGGTGGATGTATTTTAGATGTACAGACCAAAAATGAGGAACAACAAATATCACGTATCGTTAATAAATATACAAAAACTGACCCCACATTACCACGCAGTTATACAATGAAGTGTCCAAATAGTAAATGTAAATCTAACACTGATGAACCTATTACAAATCCTGAGGTTGTTTATATTCGTTATAATGATGCAAACCTAAAATATTTATACATTTGTACGACATGTGATTCTACGTGGAAAACTGACCAAATTGTTTAATTCGTTAATTAATGTTTATTGTGCAACCTTTTTTTATTAGCCACGTTGGATGTAATTATAAAAAATTGATTTAATCATTTAGAAATATAACATATTATATTATATTATACTTCTTATTTAATATGGAAACAAATACCGAACCCATTCAACCAACTAAGGTAGTTGATTATGATAGTGATGACAATGGCATTGTTCCACCTCCCCCACAAGCAGACGAAAGTGATAGCGACAATGATGTTAGTGATAGTGATGATGATGAGAACATTCCACCACCTCCAACAGAAGACGTAAGCGATGACGATGATGACGATGATGACGATGATGATGTTGACGATGATATGGAACAAGAATCATCTCAATTAAACAATTCTGGCAATGAACATATATCAAATGAACCTGAACAATTAATTCATCCCAACGACTTTGATAGCGATGAGGATGATGATGAGGATGAAAATTATTTACAAAAGTTTGATGAATCTTTATCGCAACAAATTATTGCTGATTATCACCCCGAAATGAAGTCGCATAATTATGATGAGATTGTCAAATTATCAAAGGTTACACGCGATGCCGATGGAATAATTATAGACCCATTACATAGTTCGTTACCTTTCATTACGCGTTATGAAAAAGCCAAAATTATTGGTGAACGGTCAACACAATTGGCTGGAGGAGCCACCCCATTTGTTCAAATTGAAGATACTGTGATTGATGAATATTTGATTGCAACCAAGGAATTTAACGAAAAAAAAATTCCATTTATAATTAAACGACCAATGCCAAATGGTGGATGTGAGTATTGGCGATTTGAAGACCTTGAAATCCTTATTTAATCATATAAAAAAAATGAATTTTTACATAGTTGAGGTTGAATACAATCTGTTTTTTATTTATGATTTCCAATTTTTACCACAGTCTAAACATGTTACAAATATGGTTGCTGGTTCATCTGCACTTCTGGTTTGCAACTCATAATATGTACATTTTTTTGATTTACATTTACGGCATGTAAACATATCAGTAGATGCTGCAATTTTTGTATCATACTTATTGGCATCGCGTTTTGTTTTCTGTTCAATTAATTCTCTCCAATGTTCTTTATTCATTTCTTGATGGGTCATAAATGCTAATACCGGCGGTGTTATTTCGCCATTCTTCAATTGATCTAATAATTCAGCATTTTGTAAATTTATATATACACTACGTAATCGATCCAAATACAGCCTTACAAATGGTTGATTGTCCCATTTTTTTATGATTTTCTTCGCAGTACCTTCCTTTAATGCATAATTAAATATACCCTTTTCAAGATTAATACTCAGCGTTTCATCTCCAATTACATATTGTAATTTTGTACTAATATTTTTGCGAAATTCATCAGGATTTACTATAGTATGCATTTTATATGTAATCTGTAAGCTAAATATGCCTTTATATAATTCATATAAATAATCATTTATATGAAATCAATTTTTTTATAAATATTCTTCTTCGCTCAACTCTCCTGTACAGTCCAAGTATAATGGTTGTTTTTCACTTGATACAAAATTATTTACTAATGGTGGTTTTGACCGTTTTGTTATCTTTACTCCTTTTGTTGTTTTTCGCTTTGGTTTTATAATTTCCTCTTCAAATTCTGCATCATCATCATCATCATCATCATCGTCGTCTACAACAAATTCATCCTTTACATAACCAGATTTAGTACGAGGTAAATCATCGTCTTCTTCCTCTTCATCGTCATCATCACCAATATCATCAAATCCACCATATAAATGGTCATATACCTCAAGCCATTCCTTTTTTGTCATATTTATTGGGACATCATCATCGTCTTTATTCACTAAAATACAATTTCCAAAAAATAACGTATTATCTACTGGTGGAGGGAACTCATATTTATTTTCACTATTTGCACGACCATCTATTTTACCAAATAAACTAAGATGATAAGATTTACCCTTTATTCCATCTACATTCCAAATTGTACGATTATTAAAACCAGTGGATGATTTTAAACCAGCCTTCTTATATAACTCAAGTTCATTGAACTTTTTAATTGTCTGTTCTTTAATCGTACCATTTTTCTCAAAAATCAATACTGTAAGTGACATTTTATTATATTATATATAATAAAATGTTTATATTACTTTTGTTATTTATTTAGTGTTTCACGTTAAAATCCATATATAGGATTCTTTCCAACATATATATATCTTTATGCTTAACTCAGTATTGCATATTTTATTTAATATAATTATATCAATATTTATCATTTATTGTTTTCATAGTACTTGGGAATATTTTAAGGATACATATACACATAAAAAAACAAAAGATTTAGTAAATACGCAAATTTCCAAGTATCAACAAATGATGGCGGAAATGCAAGAAAATAAACAACCTGAAAATCCATCTATTAGTACGACCGAAATTCAAACGATGGATGATGATTTAACCAAATATATGGACGAACAAATGTGTACATAATATAAATAAGAGTTTATGTTTGTCACAAATTCCAAGAGAAAAACACGTTCCAAAAATTCCAAGAGAAAAACACGTTCCAAAAATAAACGAGGCGGAGGCGTCGGTTGCTCAAGAATAGAAAAAACACCAGACGAACAGCTCGTTGATATAGTTTGGCGGAGTGACAACCCAAAAAAAGTGGAAAAATTATTGCAGAATGGGGCTAATGTGAATGTGAAGGATAATTATGGCAATACGCCTCTCTATCTGGCAAGTTTTTACGGATACACTGCCACAGTGAAAATTCTATTGGCGAACGGGGCTGATATGGAGGCGAAGGATAGTCAAGGTAGGACGGCTCTTGACTGGGCAAGTTATAATGGACACACAGAAATAGTGACAATTCTATTGGCGAATGGGGCTGATACGAAGGCGAAGGATAGTCATGGTAGGACAGTTCTTGACTGGGCAATTTATAATGATAACAACGAAATTGTGAAACTATTAATCAATCATAATGTCGCACAAACGAATCCAGAACATTTGAAAAGACAATATGATAGAGAAAACCTAGCTATGGTAATGGAAAATGTAGAAGTAAACACAGGTGATAGGACAATACCTTATAATGTATACGACAGCATAAGAGCGTATCTAGGGGGCGGAAAAAGAAAAACGAGAAAGAAACGTAAATGCAGATAGGGATGCTTAACTAATAATTACAAATCATTTAAACATATCTCTTCTATAACTCTATATCTGGTCCATAATAATATAAGATTATCATGGAACTTAAAACAAATCAAATGTACCACTTAGTGGAGAGATTTCCCAAATTTGATAATGCATATGAAACAGTATCTCAAAAGGGATATTCTCCCGATTATAATGTGGCATTGGCAATTCCAACCGGTAAAAAGAATTTCGCTTGGTTTACCTTCTACAAGGAATGTGATGTATGTTATTTATTTGATTTGAATAAAGAAAAGAAAATTGTAAAATCAACACGAATTATGAAAGAGGATAACAATGAATTGGGAAAGGGGACCATATTATATGGAACAACCGTTGTAGACGAGGAAACAAACGTGTCATATTTCGTCATAGAAGATATTTATTTTTATAAAGGTGCTCCGTTATCTGGGTCAACATTCTATGACAAATTATTTTATATTAAATCATTCTTAGAAACAATTAAAGAAAGTATTACAAGTGTTGTATTTAAATTACCAGTATTATGGTCAAATAATGAAAAGACACCGATTTCTTCCGTAATACCACTACAGTTGGTCAATGAAATTGCATACCAAACACATCATGTTCAATATCGTACTATGACCAATATTATGCCACATATTAATGTGTTGTTAAATATGAAAATAAATGCCGCCACTGAATCTCAATCAACCGCTCAAAAACTGTCAACCCATATTCATATTCCATCATACACAATGGATTTGTTTAAACCACAATATCGGCAAAAAACTGTGTTCAAAGTTTCAGCGGATATTCAATATGATATTTATCATTTACATGCATATGGTAAACAAAATACACTTGTATATTATGGAATTGCTTATATTCCAGACTATAAAACCAGTGTCTTTATGAATGGACAATTTCGTACCATTCGTGAAAACACAAATTTGGATTATATTGAAGAAAGTGATGATGAAGATGATTTTCAAAATATTGAGGAAGACCGATATGTTGACCTGAAAAAATCCTTGTCTATGGAATGTATATTTCATACAAAATATAAACGATGGGTACCATTGAAAAATGCACATAATGGGTCAAAAATTATTCATATATCACGAATCGTAAAAGATTATTATCAATAACCAATTAAATATATCATTTATTATTATAATAGTAATAATAAATGAAAAACGAAGGTATTATACCTGGTTATCATGGTATAATGGACTTAGATGTGAGAAATATGGATCCAAGATATATAAAACAAGCGATTGATCAGCATGCAAATGATATAAAAATATACACAGCAGAACAGGCTACATTAAAACCAGAGCATAGATATGAAAATACTATATTACGTATTAATAAACAACGTGCATATATTTGTATGAAAGAAAACGCTTACTTGGACGCTATTAATAAAGCAGTATTAGACCGTAATACGCAATATAATAATAGTAAATACTAATTATTTTTTGGATTTCTTTTGTTTTCTGGTTTGCTTAGGTCTTTTGGTTTTCTTTTGTTTTCTTGATTGATTCGGTCTTTTGGTTTTCCTTTGTTTTCTGGAAGGTGTAGTTAAAGTAGCAGGAATACCTATTACTCCTCTAGAACCTTTCTTCTTTCTGGTCATTCTTTGTTTTTTTCTTCTTTTTCCACCTACATCTTGTGGTGGTAGTGGTAATAGCAGTGGCAGTGGCGGTAGTGTTTGATAAATGCCAAATGCTTGACGTATTTTTAGTAATATATCAAGACGAACTTTTCTATAAAATTTTAATATATTAACATCGGCTCCATCTCCATGGTGAGATTCTCGTTGTTTATACCAATTGTCATTGAGGTCTTTGAATACATCACTATATATATTCGGTTTATCGTCGCCTGTTAAACGTCCTATTGTATCACTATACCATTGGAGTAACCCTACTAAATCCCGACAAACGTATTTTTCTGTTGACATAAACCCATCCATTATGTTTATTGAATCATGATTTTCTTCTACATATTGTTCTGCAGATCGTAAACATCGTTGTATTGTAGAATACAAATCCCTCACGAATTCATTAAAATCATCATCATCAACAAAATCATCATCATCAAAATCATCATCATCGTAATATTCACCTGGAGGCGGTTGAATAAAACCCAAATTTGCTGGATCAGGAAGGGCACTCCTATTATTATCGGTGGGTTTTTCTGCTTTTCCTCCTTTCTTATAATGTGGGAGTTTACCACCATTTGATTTACGGATTGAACCCGTATATACAGGTAAAGGTGTTACACTACGTTTGTAAACACGCTGTAGTGGACTACCTAATTTCGCGGAACGTAATTGTTTATTCTTCCAATCAACAAACCGTTGTTGTATAATTTTCCGAATGGCGTTTTTCTCTTCATTCGTACGCGTGTCATGATGAGTATTACGCCAATCTCTATATGCGTCAATTCCGTCCTGTATGGTTTGTTTTTGGTGGGAGTCCATTAATATAGAATATGCGGATACTTTAATTTACATAGAACAAAAACAATGCTATGAGTATATCTAAATCAGTTGATTTCAAACTTTTATTATGTTTGATTGACAATGGAATAATTATTCGTATTGAGAAAAATACAGAGTTATGTCAGGTTTGGGTGACTTAGCAATAACGTCAACGTTTTGTTCTCGTTTTCGTCGTCTTTTTATTATTTTCTTAATAGTAATTTTATATTTGGAATCGGTACTATCAAAACTATACGAACGGCTATCAACACTATCGGATCTGTTTTTTGTTTCCATTAATGTTAGGTATTATATAAACATATTTTTATTTTTATATAGAATAGAAAAATATTTTATATATTATTTTCATACCAAACTATTATTTACTTGTTGATTCACTTGCATAAATGTAGTACATTTTGACATGTGTTTTATACATGATGCATTAATATATGTGCATGTACTTCGTAAACCACCCAAATAATCAGCAACTGTATTATATAATGACCCTTTGTAAGGTATTTTTAATACACGTCCTTCAGAAGAACGATACTTTGCCATAGAACCATAATGTTTCGTTTGTGCTGTTTCTGAACTCATACCATAAAATAACTTTAACTTTTTACCATTTTCTTCAATTATATCACCTGGGTTCTCGTCATGTCCAGCGAATTGACCACCAACCATAACAAAATCTGCACCACCTCCAAATGCTTTCGCCATATCACCAGGACAAGTTATACCACCATCTGATATAATATGTCCACCTACACCGTGTGCCGCATCAGAACATTCTAATACAGCTGATAATTGTGGCATACCTACTCCTGTTTTTAAACGAGTAGTACATGCACTACCAGGTCCAATACCAACTTTAACTATATCCACTTTACCTTCCAATATTAATTCCTCAACAATTTCACGAGTAACAACATTTCCAGCAATTATAATTTTATCTGGATATTGTTCTCTAACGCGTTTACAAAAACTTACCATACCATCCAAATATCCATTAGCAATATCTATACAAATCCAATTACTATCTACTATCTCCATTATTGCTACTAATCTATTAAAATCATCATTCGAAATACCAGTAGATACGGCAAATAAATTAGGATTTAAATCTGTTTTATGAGTAGCATAATCTTCCAATTTATAAAACTTATGTAATATTGTTAACATATTATATTCTGATAAAACTTTATAAACTTCAAATGTTCCAGTTGTATCCATATTTGCAGACATAATTGGGATACCTTCCCATTCAATATTACTATGTTTAAACTTAATTTTTCGTTCTAATTCTACATCTGACCTACTTTTTAATGTTGACCTTTTTGGACGTATTAATACATTATTAAAATCTAATTTTATACCAAATTCTATTTTAGTCATTATATAACAGTTATAATACATTAGGTTTAACCCATTTGATTACATAATACATATTCGTTGAATAAATTTGTAAAAATATTTCCTTTACAAATTTATGAAAAACTACTCTTCATCTACAAGTTTCGCGTTGTAGATGGGTAGTGTTCTAGCACTCGAATCATTCGCATCAATATACTTGGGCATCCAGAAATAAGGTACTATTTCACCATAGCCACTGTAGTGTTTTTCAAATAATTGACGATAGTATAATTGCTCGGTAGTTGTTGGTAGCAAGTGTCCTCTCAATTTAGTCATTCCCGGATACATTTGTAAGACATAACTTGGTATTGTGTCATTATCATCTTCAATATCATCAAATGAATTTTTTTCCAATAACGGGTTTATCATCTTTTTAGTATGTTCTTGTATAATTTCATACAGAGACCGAGTTTGTTTTGATACACCATCACTAAACGCTTCTTTGCGTCTATATAATACCCCTTCTGGTAATATTTGTTTTCCATCTTCCGTTTTATAATGTCGTTCTGAAAATGCGGTTCTAACCAAATATTTCTCCATCTTATCTGTTCCTCCATGAAAACGAATATCGTGCGGGAGAGACAAATAGAAATCGACCCACGCTCTATCCAAAAAAGGTGTGCGTGGTTCCAATCCGTGCGATGAGATTGATTTGTCCGAACGTAATACGTCGAAAGTATGAATATCCTTTAATAAACGTCGGCACTCTCTGTCGAATTCAATACTACAAGGGGCATATTTTGCGTATAAGTATCCACCCATTAGTTCATCTGCGCCGTCACCGTTGAATATTACTTTTGCTTCACTGTGTTCTGAAATATATTTTCCAATTAACCAATTGCCAATACTCGCACGAACGGTGGTTGTATCATAACTTTCTATACTTTCAATAACATCGGGTATCGCATCAAGAAAAGCTTGTTCTGTCAATACTATTTCAGTGTGATTTGTTCCCAGATACTCAGCAACAATCTTTGCGTTTTTTAGATCTTCCGAACCGTCCAGTCCAATACTGTATGTTTCTAATTTTGGAAGATTATGTTTTGTATGGTACTCATTCACAAGTGCGGTTATTAAACTACTATCCAGCCCACCAGACAACAAACACGCAATTGGACGTTCTGTACTTACACACCGTTTTTCAACAGCACTTTTCAAATAAGACTGTATTTGGGGAATAATATAACCCACATTTGAATTATTGTTATATAAACAACTTCGGAATCCAGGCAAATGGTATCGTGTTTTTTGTGTCAACGTCCAATTTGATGGTTTATCACACGGAACCGAAAATATATTGTATGTTCCCGGAACGAATTGTTCTATAGTAAAATGCGGATGTTTCCTAGTAAAAGACGGATGTTCAAATATCCAGATATCATTTTTAATTCTATTTTCAACATTTAATCGCTCATTAATATTGCAAAGAACCTTTAATTCACTCGCAAATCCGTATATATTATCCACGTTTTTTTTGGTTGACTCAAACAGTGGTTTCATTATATACAATGGACGCACACCATACGGATCACGTGCAACATATAATTTTGAGTCATTGCCAGGGTTTGTATTATCCAATAAACAAAACGCAAATACTCCGTCCAGCATTTGTAATGTTTGGTCTATTCCATATTTTAGATATAAATGAATAATTACTTCACAATCAGAATCAGTATGTGGAAACACATCTTCCATCATTTCATATAATTTTTTATAATTATATATTTCTCCATTACAAATCAACGTAATATTATTATATTGTATTGGTTGGTGTGAAATATCATTTAGTCCATTAATTGCAAGACGATGAAATCCAAAGTCAAGACCCACCATTGCCCGTGACAATTTAGAAAATTCTGGTCCTCTCTTTTTGCCGATCATAAATTCTTCTTCAATATAACTCGGCGAAAGACGGATTCCATCATTATTTAATAATGCAAAAATTCCACACATATCTAATATAGTAGTAATGACTATTCTTTATATTTTCTAAAAATATTATTTACATTCGTTTGGTCAAAAAGTAAAAAAACATATATATAATGTATACATTCGAAATGAATATTATTGATAATATCCCTACAAAACGGGTATATACTGAAATTAATTTGATAGTCAAAACAAATTAATATATATATAAAATATAAAATACTATGAATTTAAAACGCGTAGACATATGCTGTGGATTAGCTTGGGGTGATGAAGCAAAGGGTAAAATCGTGTCAGCATTAGCCAAATCGGGTAAGTATGATATGATATGTAGATGGGGGGGTGGAAATAATGCAGGACATACTATTTATATTGATGGAAAAAAATACAAAACTCATTTAATACCAGCTGGTGTTTTTTATAATATACCATCAATTATTGGTCCGGATTGTGTTGTAAATCAAAATGGATTTATAGAAGAACTTAATTATTTAAAAGAATGTGGATTTAATACAAATTGTATTAAAATTTCACCAAAAGCACATGTTATTACTGATACACATATTGAAGAAGACATTAAATTATATCGTAAACAAGGCTCTACCGCTAAAGGAATTGCGCCTTGTTACCGTGATAAATATGCCAGATTTGGCACATTAGTTAAAGACGTTGACTTTTTTAAACCATACTTATGGGACGAAAAATTATACGGAACTATCTTATGTGAAGGAGCACAAGGTGTGTGGTTAGATATTACACAAGGTAATTATCCATATACTACTTCATCTACAACGTTACCGTATGCCGCATGTAGTCTTGGATTCCCACCTCAACTGATTAATACAATATATGGGGCTGCAAAAATATATGATACACGAGCTGGTAATGACCCTGATTTTCCCGATGAATTACATGATGACCCAGAATTAATTAAAGTTGGAACAGTCGGGAATGAAATTGGAACCACTACAGGTAGAACCAGAACAGTTAATTGGTTAAATATTACTAAATTAATACAATCAATAAATATGACTGGTTCAACTGTAATAATAATATCAAAGATTGACATTTTAAAAAAAGTCAATATATTCAAATTAATAATTCATAATGTAATTATTGAATTTAAAACAATAACAGATATTATGACTTATATTACAGATTCTTTACAAAAAAATTGTCCATTAGTAACAAAAGTTGTATATTCAGATAGTCCAGAACATGTAACTATCTAAATCATTATTGAACGTGGTTTCATTATTTCGATAAATTACTTATGTAATTTATCAAAATTATTCTAACAATCCTCTACATTTATCAAACATTTTCTTACTACAGGTATATCTTCTTCATCCTCACCCCCACCATCTACTATTTCCTTTGGTTCATATACACGTTTCCACGTTGTATCTGTTTCCCAATCTAACATCATATCTGTGTATTTTTTGGAATCCGTCATTCTAATACGATAATTACATTTCTTATAATACCGTCTTCTCTGCAACCACTGTTTTTGAAAATTTTCATGCATATCTACAATATCTACGATAATAGGATGTTTATGTTTTACCCTCAAAATACGTCCAACCGATTGAACTATATCGGTTTTGGGTGATACCATGACTAATGTTGCTAATGTTTTAATATCAAGTGCTTCTGCTGCCATTGCATAAGTTGCCAATACTATTTTTTTTGTTTCTGTTTCTTGTAATTTAACCTGTTTCATTCCGCCAATATAATAACCAACACTGGCGATTTCACGATAATTAATCGCTTCATATAAGTAATTTAACAAGGATTTGTTTTGACATAAAATCATAATTTGGTTTTCTGGGTGTTCCTCCAATAAATCTCTTAATACATTTACGATAAAATCACTGCGTGGTCCAAATGCACATAATTTTACAATCATACTACTGAATTTTGTATTACCCCGATAATCTACATCCACATAATTGAACGCTGTATCTGCAGATATATATTCTATTGCTCTAACACACACCGGGTCTACCTCTTTACGGGCTGATTCGTATATTTTACCACCAATAAACATATACAATACCTTTGTTAATTTATCTTTACGTTCTACTGTTGCTGAAATACCAAGCATATATGGTGTAATGGTTTTAAATAATGTACGCGAAAATTGTTCACTACCTATACGATGTACCTCATCAATAATGGTTAATCCAAATGATGAAAATACATTTGATGAATACTCTTTATCATACAATGATTGTATCATACCTATCACTATATCTTTATCTTCTATATCAAATATAGGTCCTTGAATCTTACCTATACGAGCAGTTGGTAAGAAATCCTTAATTCTTTCTATCCATTGGTTCATAAGAAATTCTTTATGCACTAATATTAATGTCTTCTTTTTTATTATTGAGACGATATTCAGTGACATAACCGTCTTACCAGCTCCGCAGTAAACCTCCAATATACCCCCCCCTCCACATTGTGCATTATCTTTGGATAAAGGTTTAGATACATGATTACAATAAATATCCACAATATTCTTTTGATAATCCCTTAACGCAAGTTCAAATGGAACATCTATATCATCACCAGGTTCAATATCACATCTATCTGGAACACCATATCGTTGTATTCCATAAAATCTGGGTAAATACAGTTTATTATTATTTTCCCTATATACTGGAAATGCAGTAGATTGGTCATTGGGATTACCAAATTGTGCGCCAGGAACAAACGGTTTTACAAATAAATCTTTTTTCAAAAATGCTTCTTCACCTTTAGGCAGTTCGGCTTTGGGGATTGTATACCCCTTTTTCCCGATATAGGAGTTTAAACGAACATTCTCTCGTTCAATTGTTGTAAGAATAACAGGATTGGTTCGCGATTCCTTTGAATATCCCGAGTTTTTCTTCATACTATTGTTAAAGGTAGATGTATATAGTAATTTAGGACTTTTTAATTCAATTTTCCAAAGCACAAAATATAATACTATTGTATATAAAATGAAAGCACCAAGTTTCCTAAAAAACATGACACAATTAGAAATGGGCTTAGCCTTTTTGCTTGTAGTTTACATTGCTATGCCCATTGAGGCACCCAGTATGTTATGTGGTATGATTGACGGACCAATCGGTATGGTAGGTGTTTTTGCAGTGACTGTATACCTATTCCTTTATGCAAACCCGTTACTTGCTGTTTTATACCTTTTTGCCGGATATGAATTACTTCGTAGATGCAGTAATGTTACTGGTAAAGCTGTTATTATGAAACATACACCAACACAAGTAAAGAAAGATAAAAAAATGAAGAAAATGAACCCACCTCAAAAGGAAACATTAGAGGAGCAAATGATTGATATGATGGCTCCTGTTGGCAAAAGTGAACCTGCTCGTTTTATAAGCAGTGGATTCAGTCCAGTATCTAATGATGTTGGAAGTGCTTCTATGTATCAATAAACGATTAATTATGTAATATCATTATTTGAAATTATATAATTTATATTAGTGTTTTCTTACTTATTATTTATCACAAGCATTATGATTGGGCTAATTACTGATAAACTTAATACAAGGGGTGTTATCCATGTTACACCATTAAAATAATTCACGTCGTCTTTCTTGTCTTCACCTGCATTCTGGTATTCAAATGCATAATTAATTGATAATATAATAAAAAATGATAGTGTGACAAATAATAGATATGGAATTATTAGTTTATATTTACTATTATTACCTTCGTTACCGAGAGCTATGAACATCGCCAAAATTATAGAGAACCCCCCCGTATACGTTGCATTTTCTGGTTGGAATGTAGCATCAGTTGCATAAGGTGCATCTGTTGTACCAGTTGTCATGAATGCTGTCTGTGTTTTGTTAAATTGTATAAGTGCATAACTGACTAATGCAATTGAACTTATAAACATTATATAATAAATACTGATTGAAGCAAAAGAAACAATAAAATTTAAAAGAAATATCATTATCATTGCCATATCTGCATGAAATATTTTAACATGAACATCAGAAGCAGCAGCACCAGGAGCAGCAGATTTATTAAAAAAGTCAACAATAATTGACTTATATAACTTTGGAACCATAAAAAATGCTAATAATGTTATCAAAATAAACATGAAAAAGTTTGTAATCATTTTAAACCCATCAATTTGTTCTTTATGCTTACTATACTCACTATCAACCGGTATACTTCTTAATGCTTGAACTGTATCATCACTTTCACCAGTAGGTGAACAATCTATCCAAATATCATTCGTTTCTGCAGCATTATCGTCTTCATCGATACCTTCCATTAAACGAAATCCATCTGTATTGGAGGGTGTTCCATTTAATAGGATAGTCTCACTACCATAAAATAATGTTTTGTTGCTACTATCATTAGTCGGATAAATACTAAACAGATTTGTTTTATGAGATACTTCGTTTTTAAAAAACTTGGCAGTATCTTTATTAATTTCAATAGGATTGGTAAAGACAAAAATATGATTCGTTTTATCAACATAATGGATAGAATGTGTCTGTGTAGGAATATCACTTGATAAATCAAATGTATATTCGGGGGCTAACTTATTATTAATTAATGGTATTAACCCATCAATAGATTTATTCATAATAGATTTATTCGGAATATCTTCTTCGGTTTGTCCAGCTGGTAACTTAGTAACGTCAGTCTCTTTAGTCTCTTTAATTAAAAAACACGTATATACTTTTTGCAATTGTTTGTTATGATTAGTATGTTCAATGACAATTTCACCAATAATATTAGATTTATCGTTTGACGATATTCCTGAAATGTTGCGATGCAATAACCCAAATAAATAAATAGATTTTGCAGTATATGATGAAGGAGATAACCCGCCGTAGATAAAATTCGGTTCTTTATTTCTTAATTTGATTTGATAAAACGTATTCTTTACTGGTATTCTCTTACCATCAACGTCGGGTAAATCTGTTTTTTTTATGGAATTTTTATTATCATCATTGGTGAGGGTGATAATATCGCGACGATTAATAGAAACTCCACTATATATGTATGTTATCTTTTCTTCCGTTGAAATATTATTATCATTTATGTTAAAATATGACATGCCAAAGTAAACTATATAATAAACATATAGTTTAATTTTTGTTTATATGCAATATTCTCTAAATATGAATATATTGATTACTATTTGTCTGCATTGTCATTTATACTGGTATATAATGAAATTGATTGTTTTCATAAATAGTGGCATGGAAGGTATCTTTATAACCCTCAACATATACAACATCCCCGTTATAAATATCATCACAACCGTACTCACTTGTGCAACTGCGTCCATTTACACTAATAGGCAACTTTGTGTTTAAATTTCCAGTACCAGATATCGTATAATATTGCCATTTATCACGACCAGACATGTGTTTGCGTCCCATTAATGGTAAAATCATTTCATCACCCGAATAATTAGATCGAGTTAAAATACCCATTTGTTGATAATCATTATCTACACCCCGTGTTTGTACATTTACAGGTATACCTCTTACATCTCCTGAATTTCGTGGATATACAACGGGATTTTTTCCAGGAGGAGAATACGGGTCATTAAAAATATCTTGTCTACTTGCAATAGGAACCATTTGAGGTATATTAGAACTGGTGTTAACTAAAACTACTTTTTCGCCTGTATTATTGGATGTTTTTTGATGAATACGGTATTGGTTATACCAAATATATATAAAAAGCAAAATAACCAGAATTAATAAAAAGAATGTCATATTTTCAATACATATAAGTCCTGGGACACACTTTTTACCCATTTATATTCTATTGTGATAAAAAAACTAATATACTTCGGCTGGATTTCGTACATAAAGTTTAAATATTTCTTCAAATTGATGGCGTCCTCTACGCATCATTCCTCTACTTTTACCAAATAAATTAGGTATTTTTTCATTAAATGTAATTTTTACATCAGTTGCTTTCGTTTTAACTGCTGACGTTTTTAAACGTTTACATAAATAACATTTGTCTCTTATTGATTTTGGCCAACGGATATCAAGAACAGATAACCCTAAATAAGTGGATGTTATTTTATCTACCTCAACTAATGCTTTTTTTATCTGGTCTTCTCCATAAGAGATATCTACGTTAAAAAGAGCAAGAATAATCCAGTAAACCAATTGAACTATACCATATATAATTGTTTTCACGCAATAAATGAGGATATCAATGATATAGTAAAATACACAACTAAAGAAATTTGCAGCAAAATGAAAAGCACAGTTTGATTGTGTAGTAATATACTCACCTATATATTTACCGAATAGACTTATACTATCAACACCCATTCCAAAACCTTTTCCAATTGCATCAAATTCGGCATTTATTCCATTAAATATATTTTCAAAACCAGCATTTATATTATTAATCCGTTTTGATACAGAAGCCAAAAAACAAATAATACGTTTAAATGTTTCAATCATGTATTTCACTCCATTTATAACATCTTGAACAAAACCCATGTTTTATCAATAATCTATACTATTATAGGTATACATTATTTTTATATTTTTAATGAACCTTGGTTGGGTTTCGTGGTACAAGAACGGATACTTCATTGAATTGGTTTTTAGCTCGTCTAAATTCTTTTGCTCCACCATCCTTCATAATCTTTGGTATTTTCTTATCAAACGTATCTTGCCATTCTTTTCCCGCATTAACAAGTGCAGAACCTTTTAATCGTTTACATGCAAAACAATCCTCATAAATGCTTTCACTAAAATACTTCAAATAAAATTCTATATCAACACCAATGAAACTGCCTATATAAAGTAATCCTTCGGATACAGGTGTAAATACCATTTTATCAAAATCTATACCGAATAAATAACAAACAAAAATGATTGGTAATGTTATAATTGCATATATTATTTCACAAATAATTCGTATAACATAGAATATAGCACATTTGTAAAAGTTCTTAATAAATTTTGTTATGCATTCAATACGGGTTTCTGCATATTCACCAGTATATGATAATAATGTACCGGTAGAGTCGAACCCCACCTTAAATGATTTTCCAATGGCTTCTACTTTTTTAGCTACACCATTAAATATATTCTCAACACCCGATGTAATATTTCTACCGCGTAATCCTAATGATTCCAGAAAACATACTATCCGTCTAAAGTCTTCTATCATTTTCAAAATTCCACTAAACGCCTTCCTAAACATGCTGTCAATTGCATTTTTTATAGCGTCTGCTATCATTTGGGGAATACGACTTATCGTACGGAATGCATTTCTTAATTTATTAAAAATAGACATTCTATATTATTTATATTTTTGTATACAATAATTATATACAAAAATATCATTTTTATTATGCACTCTTTTCTAATTTTTTACCGTACTGTTCAAATTTTTCAATAAACGTTTCTGCTTTTGTTAGTAATGGGTCTATCTCTTTCATGCCCGTTAATATAGAGTCTTGAATCTTTTGAAAATCTTTAAAATCCGTTTGTAATGCATCATACATTTTTTTCTTATCTTCATCAGTGTCTGGTGTCTCCTCACTGGTTTCTCCACTGGTTTCTCCAGTGGTCTCCTCACTGGTTTCTCCACTGGTCTCCTCACTGGTCTCCTCAATTGGTTCCTCACCTGACTGCACCCCTTCCTTTTTCATATTTTCAGCACCCTCACTTATCAACTTGACAGAGGTATAATTCAATAAATAAGTTACACCCATAGCTACCGCTAATACAACAATCATGTTTTTGCTAAAAAATGATACTAAAAGACCAACAATTAATAATGTTATAACAGAGTTGAAATCTCTTGCATTAGCATACATTATGAGATTGAATAATGCTAAAAAACACAACGCATATAACACACCGCGATTATACATTAATCGTTTCATAGGAAATCCTGAAATGACTTTTTTTAGATTCTTCATCATTCTAATGATAATATAATTTATATACCGAAATAAATTTATACTAAACCAATAATAATTCTATATTTGAGTCCATATATTATTCTTTAACCTGTTATAATAAACATCCATTGAATGGTCACTTATACTCCAACATGTGAAAAATGTAAAATAATACCACGGATAATCGTAGTTATAAAATATAGTAGATTTGCTATCAGTTAGTGTAATATTTATACCAACATGTGTGAAATTTATATTAGGTGCAGCAGTTACTATATCTCGTTTATTCGTAACCCTATAATGTACTAAGTTTGGTTGAGAATCAAACGCATTTTTAAAGGGAGTATTACCAACACGTGGACTTGCAAACGAAACAACCGTTATTTTGTTTGGTATTTCTTTTGAAAGTTCATACCCATATAGTGTTGATAACGCAGCACCAAGACTATGACCAGTTACATATATATCATAATCCGGATTTTTCATTAATAAATCTTTTAATTCAATGGTTATTTGGTCATACATACAATCGTCATGTAGGTGTGTATGAAACCCACCATGAACATATACATCATTATGTAGTTGTGTTTTAAAAAATGCCAAATCATAATACCAATCATATTTACTTTCACTTCCACGAAAAATAACACAAATTCTGTTATGGGTTTCACTTATTGTTATACCCGCTTGTAAATCTGTATTTGGATTATTAAAAAATTTATGAACTCTTCCATGAGGGGACGATTTTGCTAATTCAGTAATTACATCCATACGACAAGTATCCTGTTCATTCTTTTCAACAACGTTTGCTACAAATTCTTCTATGGTGGTTTTCTTGTCAACCTCATATGCTTTACCATACTCATATACTAATAAAGTAAGTTTTGCAAAATCCGTTATTTCGGCATGTGTTGGAATTATCTTATTCATTTATAATATTATATCACAAATATTTATACTTTTGTAAATATTTATTGTTAATCGCTGTTATATGATTCATTCTCATTATTATCATCATTATTGATTTGATAACTGGATGGAACATCACCGCTATATATCTCCAATACTTCTTTAACAACTTCTTCCCGCTGAATATCGTCATTACTAAATTCAACACTGGTTATACTGGATGACCGTTTTCCTTTAAACTTATCTAAGAAATCGTCTAATCCATTCATTTCTCCATGACGATCTGGTTGGTCCAAATCCCCCGTAATGATTAATCGTGTATTTTCACCTAAACGTGTTAATAACATTTTCATTTGGGATACGGTTGAGTTTTGCATTTCATCTGCAATGATCCAACAGTTTTTAAATGTACGCCCACGCATAAACCCGAGTGGTGAAATTTCAATTGTTTTGTCTTCTATTAATGAACTCACATCTTTTGGTGATATAAATGTATATAGAATGTCATAAATGGGACGAACCCAAGGTGCCATCTTTTCTTCTAATGTTCCAGGTAAATACCCTAAATCCTCATCTACTGTTACGGATGGTCGTGTAAAAATAATTTTTTCTACATGATTTGTTAGAAAGTTTTTGACACCCATTTCTGTTGCAAATAGTGTTTTACCTGTTCCGGCGGGTCCGGTTGCTACTACTATCTTTTTTGTGCGTTGACCTAATAAATTATGATAATCCCGCTGTGGTCCATTTTTGGGTTGTGTAAACTTTTGGTCGAATCTGTGTTTTTCTACACTTGATAAATGCTGCATGTTTTCATATAACTTTTTTTGAGTATAAACATTACTTTCACATTCCTCGGGGTTCTCATAACGATACTCTTTTATCAACTCTTTTTCATGTTGTTTTTTTGTTTTTCGTCCACGTTTTTTCGGCTCTCCAAGCGGTTGAAAATCATTTGTATTCATATATCTTAAATATAGTATGATAGGATAATAATATTCGTGATTTTACATATTGTGCTATAAATGTTTTCATTTATTTTTACAGCATTCTTATCAATATTGCTAAGGAAAAATATACTATTTATATGTTTTACGATTCACATGATAAACGCTAATAAATTCAACCATTTTTATGATTTTTTCTAACAATGATTTTTATTATATTATAAAAACAAGATAAATATCTATATGTATAATATCTAGGAAGGTTTATGGCAGAAATTCCACAAACTGATGATATTTTAATCCCCGACGAAAACCGCTATGTTATGTTCCCTATTAAACACGATGATGTTTGGCAAATGTATAAACGCCAAGTTGATTGTTTTTGGCGAGCAGAAGAAGTTGATTTATCCAAGGATATGAATGACTGGAATAAGTTAAATAATGATGAACAACAATTCATTAAAATGGTATTGGCGTTTTTTGCTGCTTCCGATGGATTAGTTCTTGAAAATTTGGCGGGACGGTTTATGGGTGATGTACAATTATCAGAGGCACGTGCATTTTATGGATTTCAAATTGCTATGGAAAATATTCATTCAGAAATGTATAGTTTATTAATTGATACATATATTCAGGATAGTTCAGAAAAAAACAAATTATTTGAAGCTACACAGAATTATCCATGCATCGCAAAAAAAGCAAATTGGGCAAAAAAATGGATAGGTGACGAAAGTAGTAGTTTTGCAGCCCGCCTTGTTGCATTTGCTGCAATTGAAGGTATTTTCTTTTCTGCTTCATTTGCCTCTATATATTGGATTAAAAAACGTGGACTCATGCCAGGACTCACGTTATCTAATGAATTTATCTCACGAGATGAGGCATTACATACTGAGTTCGCGATATTATTATATTCAAAGTTGCAAACAAAATTAAGTAAGAAACGTATTTATGAAATTATACAAGAAGCTGTTGAAATTGAAAAAGAATTTATTACCGAAGCTATTCCATGCCGCATGATTGGTATGAACACAAAATTAATGACACAATATATAGAATATGTAGCTGACCGTTTGGTTTTACAATTAGGATATGACAAAATTTATCATGTACAAAACCCTTTTGATTTTATGGAATTAATTAGTATGGAATCAAAGGTAAATTTCTTTGAAAGAACTAATTCTGAGTATGCACTTGCAAATAAAACAGTAGATGATGATGTGTTTGAATTCAAGGCAGATTTCTAAAAATGATAAAAAATTGATATAATATTTTATTATAATAACGTATTATAATATAATAATCCATAAACATGTCTGCCGACCAGAATCAACATTTGACTACATGTATTCAATCGTTACCACTTGATTTGCGAATAACTATATATGATTTTGTAGATATTGAAACACGAATGCAAATATTAAGACCTCTAATAACAAATACAATACGATACTTATACCGTTCCAACCAAACAAAACTACTTCTACATAAATATGAACAACTTATTTATATGCAATTGTTCACAAAAAATGATAATTATGATTACGATATTACAGAAAAATATAACACATTGTTACTACCTATCGTATTTTTAAAAGCTGAACAACAATGTGTACACATACATCCCATACTGAATTTATTAAAAGTTGAACTTCGGGTTTCATCTTTTACCAAACGGATGATTATGGCTGGCGATAGACAACGTTTATATCGATATCATTCCGTCATTGTCAATATAATACAACATTGTTTCACTCTTATTCCTACTATTACTTCATTCAGTGTTGATTTTGACTATCAAATAAAACGAATATTAATTCGTTTACTTCACCATTTAACAAAAATAGTTGAACCAATCAAAACAGCTGACCGACAACGAATCTTATTAGCATATGAACGTAAGATACGTCGGTATTACAGTAAACGGGTATTACCACGATTAAAAGGTCAATCTAATAAAATGCAACGAACAATTTTGAAAAAAATAAAACTTGCCGATAAAAAAATAAAACTTGCCGAGAAACAACACGTCAAAATTAAAAAGGGTATTTCTCAAAATGCAAAAAAGGCTGCAACGAAGGCTATAAAAATGTTAAAAATAAAAATGTAAACAATAAAAATGTAATTATTTTGTTTTGATGTAAAAGTATTTTAGCATCTATATGAAATAAAAATATCAATTACTTTATATAAGATGAAAAGTTTTTTAAATAACATCCCAAAATTATCACAAGATGAAACCCGTCGTAAAAATGCAGGAGGTAATGGGAAAATAGTCCGAGATAATTTTACTGTTAAAAAATGTCCATTGATGGATAATTTTGAAAATATGGAATCTACTACATTATGGAAACCATCATCTGGTTCTGCATTTACTCCTATTTCTAAAAAAACACCAGTTGCTATTGAAGCATTTCAGGAAACCCATATTATAGATAAATTACCAAGTATTCAAGGAATAGATTTAAAAGATAAAGATGATAAAGATGATAAAGACGATAAAGACAAATATACAGGATTTATACCCGATAGAGTTACCAGTATATATATTGGTTCTCTCTCTTTAGTCGGGTTATTTATATTATTTCGTGCAATGAACAAAACAAAGTAAATTATATAATAAAATATTTGTTATTACATAATTTTTGTACCTATAATTGATAACGTTTGTATAATTGAAGGGCAGTTAATCCGCCAAGAATTTGTGCTAAACAATATGGCAAAACCTCATCTATAGGTAATTTACCAGCAGAAGCCATTGCAATTGTCACGGCAGGATTAATATGTCCACCAGAAATATTACTTGTTACTAATACAACCAAGGCTAATGCAGCACCAATTGCTAAAGGATTTCCAGTTGCAAAGATTACATAAATAAAGAACGCAGCACCAAAATATTCAACTAAATAACTGTACATTACACAATATATTGTATATTGTGAAAAAAATTGATATTAACTATTTATAATTATTATTTATAATTATTATCATACATCTCATCAGGATGTTTTATTTATCTATCAGTATTTATCTACTATATTTGTATTTCACGTATGAATATACAAATAAAATGAAAGATGATTATATCGTCTATGTTCAATATAACAATACCCTTTCATTAAATAACACAACCCATCATTTGTTTATGCCGATGTAGAATTATTAATGGTAACTCACTGGTGCATTATTACCATAAAAATTCTTTATATATTGATTACTTACAGTTCCATTTGTATTGGAATATTGAACTGGCGAAAATGTACGGGTTGGTGCAATTGTTCTTCCTGCATTTTTTTTAGGCGGGGCGGCTGACCCCCCTGCACGAGCACGGCGTAATGCAGTACTTTGAACATTTATTTCATTATATGCAGTAAACGAATATAACCCAGCATTCTCATTTAATGTTCCTTTACCGACTGCTACATTACGACGATTTGCTACGATTTGGGATGCATCACGATTTCCTGACCATTTTTTTTGAAGTTTTATCGCATTGGAAATGGGTGATGATGGAACGGTTTCCAAATAGGTTTGTCTTGACATATTAAATGCACTTTCATTATTACTTGTACTATCTTTTAGAGGCATAGGTTTTGCTCCTGATAATGCACCATTGTTTATATTTTGCTTACTATACATCATTTTAAACATATCACAATGATTCTATAACATAGTGATATAAATTATATTTTTATCTAAAGTAAAGGTGCATTATCTAAATGAAAATATTAGAATAATTTCATTTTATGCAGTGTAATTTTTATTCATAGCACGTAGTTTACGAAAACGTACATAATCAGACGAATCCGAAACAAATTTGGGGTTACATGATGCACCTTCTACGCCCGAATTATCACATGCACTCATAATTGAGCCGATTGAGGTTTTTGTTCCTGATTTACCAGGGTTTATTTGGTTAGGTCCACCACATACATAATTTTTACGTATAAGAAAATCACCTAAATTGTTTGCCGCCCTAAATGGGGTTAGTATACGTTTTTTCTCGTTAATAGTACCTATTACATTTGATTGGTTCCATGACTTGCTTAAAATTTTACGCGAATTGGTTTGATCCGCACTTTTTTGAGTTATTGGTTTTCCAGGTAACATGTAATCTATTATATAGTATAGCACAATATTATTATAGCCATGAAATTATAATTACTAAACTAAATTAAATAATACTATTATAACATATACATTACTTCGTATGATAAACGATTCAACTGAAGATTCTATTGAAGATTGTAGTGAAAATACGTTAAACGAGGATAATAACGAGTTAGATAGTCACGTTAACAATACGGATATGGATGAGTTAACCCTCTCATTATTAATGAATACAAAACATTATCGTAAATATGTTGCACAAACCAATCCAGAACAAGCTATTATAGATAATCAAACTATTGATGATAAACGTAAATATCGTAACAAAATATTACAAATTACTGCCGAGATGATTGATTCACCAGATGTACAAATTTCTACAGATATTAACCAATTATTTAATACATATACTAAACAACTCATACGACATTTTAAAATGAAAGAGAACGATAGACAATGTAATTCCCATAATGACCAATATGATAATGAGGACGATACTTTATTTGGTACTATGAACGATGACACCGATACTTCATCTTATCAACACCCTTCTACCAGTTCATTATGGGGAAAAGACCGTGTTATTAAAAAAGGGAATCTACCTATTGCGAATTATGATATGCGTATGTTTTCAAAACGTTAAAATTTCTAACTACTATATAACTAACGATGCCAACCAAACGTAAAAAGCTAAAGACTACCAAAACCAGAAAAATAAAACCAATGAATTGTAATCCTATTACAAAGGGTAAAACCAGTGTTGGTATTAGTTGTTTAACTGACAGTGTGTTATATAAATTAAAGGATTCTTTCAATACACAACATCGCCAAAATACTATCAAATCTACGAGTCCTAAACAAGTATGGAATGAATTGAAAAATAAATTGAAAACATGCGACAAGGAGGATTGTTGGTTAGAATCCATTACAGATAATCAGGTGAAAAATAAACTTATTAAGGAATCTTTTGCACCGAAACACCCAGAATCTTGGAAGAAAAACCCCGATAAATGGCTTTCCAACTTTGATATTGCAGCGGTTCTCAAACAGTATGAAAAATCTCATAAAAACTTTAGAGTTATTGGACCAACACCTATTGATTTTGATACACGCCCACCTGAACATCATGGCACATGTGTTTGGGAAGAACTTTGTACTTTTGATTTAAAATCATATGTTGATACTGGAAAAACGAAAATTGGTATTGTATTTAATTTAGACAATCATAAACAAAATGGTTCTCATTGGGTTTCTTTATTCCTTGATTTAGAAGACCAATATATATTTTATATGGATAGCAATGGCGAAACTATACCAGATGAAATCAAAGCATTAGTTACACGTATTACTGAACAAGGCTTGTTATTAGAAAATCCATTACACATTCATTTTTATGAGAATTGTCCTATGGAACATCAATATCAAAACAACGAATGTGGTATGTACTCATTATTTTTTATTGTTACTATGTTAACCAGCAAAACCGAGAAGAAAACATTCAAGAATTATACGAAAAAAATAGACTTTTTTAAGAATAAACGAATACCAGATAAATATATGCATCGTTATAGAAAAAAATATTTTAATTCGTAATTTTTTATCATTATAGTATAACTTATATATAATATAATGGGAAACATATTTACTAAGTCTCCTGGTGCTGATGGTACTGATGCTAAGCCTGATACTGTTACTGGTACTGATGCTGATACTAATCCTGCTACTGTTACTGATACTGATACTAAGCATAATGGTACTGATGCTAATCCTGCCGCCCAATCTGGTGGTGAGCCACGCATCACCATAGATATATTTGGAAGTGAGAAAAAAAATAGCAAAGGGTTCTTAATTAATGATATTAAAATTACTCCACAAAATCTTAACTCAACTTTCTCATCAAAAGACCAAGTAGAACACTTTTTAACAAACGTGTTTGATTACGTTAAAAATAGTAATTTACCAAAAGATGAACAAAAACCTATTAGAAATTTTTTCCATTCTTATAACGAAATCGTAAATATTAAACCAGCAAGTGAAGATTCAAAAGCAGGAGGCGGTAAGAAAAAAAGATCACGCAACCGTAAACCAAAATCCAGACATCGCAAAACAAAAAAACATTAACTAACGAACAAATATAGATATAATGACATACTTGTATACATCATGTCATTATATGTTGTATCTGCAAATCAAGAATTATTATGGAACGTTATTAGTAAAAACTCATATATTCAAACATTTTTTTCACGATATAACCCCGATACAAAAGTTGAGTGGTTTAAAAAAATCGTAAGTAAATTTTACGACCAATACAGAACCCAACAATTAACAGTAAATGATTTAAACCGTGTTAATAAAGAAACAATTTCGTATATGATTCAAAATATACGGGAACAAACAAATTCCACATCTAATTCCACATCTAATTCCACATCTAATCCTACATCACCTATCAATGATACTCCGAATGTTCAGGCGGTTAATTCATATTCTATAAATACACCACCGATTGTTACCAATAATCAACAAGAAATATATGCAAACCAATTTGAACAACGCCAAAATGAGTATACGGCTATGAATAAACGTAGTGTTCCGGATGATGTGGATTTTGCAGAAAAAAATGATGACGGGGTTATTGAAAATATGGATATACTGGTTCAACAACAACTCAAACAACGAGAATATGATATGAATAATATTCCACCACCCATTAATATGGGTTCACATACAAAACAACCAGATATTCTTTCCAACGAACTTGAACGTTCAGGTGAGGGTGAACGACCCAAACTTCATATAGATACGGATTCTACTATTAATATTTCAATACAAGAGATTGAACAGCCGACTCTTGATAAAAAAATGGTTTCATGGAAAGATGAACCTGTTAATCCAGATAATGCGATTGCATTAATACAAGAGAATATGGATTCTATTACGAAAAATATGAGTCAATTAACACAAACTGTCAGTGTATTACAAAATGATATGAAATTATTACAACAAACGCATGAGGAATTACGTACACAAATGGTTCGTAGGGAATCTAAGGATGTGATTGATACTATGTTGAAAACAATAGAAATATCGCAATAGTATATATTTACGTAAAAACTATTAAATATAAGTAGTATGAATTATATATAATATACAATTCATAGAATGGATTTATTTGAACATACCTTTTTTATTAATTTAGACCATCGTAAAGATAGATTAGAACATATTACACAAGAATTTAATACAATGGGGATTACTGCTGAACGTGTTGTGGGAATTCAACCGAAATCACCAGCAGTTGGCTGTACACTTAGTCATATAAAATGTCTGGAATTAGCAAAAAAACGTGATTATGAACAAGTGTTTATTTGTGAAGATGATATTACGTTCACTAATCCAGAATTATTTAAACAAAATTTAACCAAATTTGTTGATAATGATACAATTAACTGGAACGTATTACTTGTTAGTGGAAATAATTGTCCACCCTTTCAAAAATTATATGAATATGCATCTCGTGTTTTTTATTGTCAAACCACCACTGGATATATTGTGAAAAAAGAGTATTATGATACATTAATCGCGAATTTCAAAGAAGGATTGGCGAAATTAATACAAAGCCCTTCTAACAAGCACGATTATGCTATTGACCGTTACTGGTTGAAATTACAAATGCAGGATTATTGGTATCTTATTACACCATTAACTGTTACGCAATATGATAATTATAGTGATATTGAACAAAAAAATACACAATATAGTGGTGCTATGTTGGATTTGGATAAAGAATGGATAACCAAACAAATGTCTATCAAGCAAATGCATTTAACATAGGTTTTATTTCTTTTTTGTTTTTCTATGACGTTGTGTTTTATTACAACGTCTTACACTTTTCTTCTTTGATTTTCGCTGTTTACGAGTTCTTTTTTTTCCTCCTCTTCCACCTGCTTTAAGTGATATATGGTTTGATAAACGTGGTTTTAAATCTGTAAAATTACCTCGTTTTATTTCAATTTCTAAATTATTTAATGATTCGTTATGTTCTCGTAGTTCGTCGGCATAGGCGTCGGCATCATATGATTCATTCTTATTTTTAAATATGCTTAGTTTACGTCCTCCTTTATTGGTTGCATCAATATATTCATCATATTTTATTTTAAGTGTATCCAAAGAATCCAATATTGGTATATATTTTTGGGCTGCAGTATTGGCAGATTTAACTGCGTGTTTCTTTTGTTTTTTTACATTTTGTTTGTCAATCATATAATTTAATGTTGATTTAATTGATTGAATCATTATAGTTTTTAATTTTAACGATGATGATCTTGTTGATGTATCTACTTCATTTGCATAATCATTGATAAAAGTATTTATTACCTGCAAATGAGAGCCAATTATTTTATTACTGTCTGCGTTAAAATTTATATAATCTTTTTCTTTATCTACTTTATTAATTTTTACTCGCGGTTCCCCAGGATTTTTTCCAGATTTAACTCTTTCTTTACAAGTATTTATTCTTTTTATATATGTATCTCTAATTTTTGCTGTTTTTAAATTATCATTATCTTTTATTTGATTA
>Ga0209192_10000262_pt1 | contig 59551 bp, 59 predicted proteins | sample ArcticOcean_MG_C_11_FD_187433 | JGI IMG/M metagenome (GOLD analysis project Ga0209192, IMG submission 187433) | Marine microbial communities from western Arctic Ocean - ArcticOcean_MG_CB2_154 (SPAdes) (version 2) | ecosystem: Environmental > Aquatic > Marine > Oceanic | place: Arctic Ocean... | reverse complement strand
GCATCATCCACCGGACCCACCCCCTCCTCCGCGTCAATCACCGCCCTCGGAACGTCGTCCACGGCCAACCCGGCGGTTTCAACAAGCACGGCCGCGAAACACCCGCCCGATTGTTCCACCCTTGCCACCATCCCACCCAGCCCAACCGCTTTTTCGTGTTCCGACCGCGAGCGCCTGGCCAGTTGAAACGCGTCTTCCAACACTCGGTCGCTTCGAGTCTCGCAGTTCAAAGCGGCGTTCATTTCACTCAGCCCGAGGCGCACGTCGACGGGTTCGGTTGTTTCTTTGGAGTTCTGATTCGAATTCTCGACTCTACCAACCTTCGCTTCGTGCGCTTTCTCCTGCGCCACGGCGACTAAATACAACGCCGCGTCAAGTTCCGTCCACCGCTGCAGCTCCCTCCGGTGCTTGTCAGGCAATTTGGATGTCACCACGGAAACCTTGGGACCGGCCGCTGAATCAAACGCGTCGTGTGTGTTCAGGGCGTCGCCGACGCTTTCGCGTACCTTTTCCGCCGCGCGCGTGTCGCCGTCAAGCAACTCGGGGTGCCAGTCCATTACGCGCGCTAACCGTCGCAGCCCAGAAAGCTGGGTATCCGTCCTTAACAGCGCGACGTCGAACTTAGTGATCAACCTTTGCGCTACCCTGGTCACCGTTTCCAGCGCGGCGTCGAACCGTACGCTTAAATCCCCACCACCCAGTAACGGCGTTTCGTCCAAGTCGCTCGCGCCGCCTTCTTCGCCTTGGTTTTTCACTTCGTGTCGCAGCACGCCCGCGACGGTGGCGTGCGGCGCCTTCGCGTTCGCCCTCCGCTCCGCCGTCGCCGTGACGTCCTCTATTAATTGAAACGCTTCAACCGCCACCTTCGCGTCATCGCCCGCCATCGCCGCGCCGTCCGCGGTTTCAAGCTGCGCCGGCGCGCTGCCGAACTCGTCCATGAAGAGAAACTCGCGGAGCTGTTCAAACGGCCGGCTGCCGTCCGCGATTGGAAAATTCGGTTCTTTCAGTAAAACTTCACTCAAATCGGAAGTCAGCGCGACGTCGGCGTGAAACTTGAGGTACTCGCTTGTCCTGTGACCCACCGGGTCTCTTGCCAACGCGGTGACCAACAAAACACACCCGCGCGACGCTAAGTCTTTTTTGAATTGTGTCAATTTTCGCTCAATCATCAAAAAACCCGGCGTCGCGATGTGATGCGACACTAGGTAAGCGCCCCCGTTTCCAGCGTCTATGTTACGTAATATAGGTTCCGTGATGGTTGCGTCTAGCTTGGCAGCGACGTCACTCGAGTCCGTCCCGAACGCGTACGCCTGCGTGAAGAAAGGGACGTCGTGCAACACGACGGCGTCGTCTTCGTTTGAATCAGATAAATTAGATGAATTTGGCACATTCAAATTCGCGGCGACCCCCGTCGCCGCGAGCAAATCCCCCAAACTCCTCTGGAAACTCGTCCCCCCCGTGAACTGAACGTGGTTGAACCAGGTAACGGAACACCGGTTTTGTTTGTGCGTCTCGGGAGTTTCCGCGTAGTATGTCTCGTCTATGCCGGGGGTCTGCGCTAGGTTCGGGAAAGACGTCGTTTCGGGCGTACGGCGCTGGACCTGTTTGATACATCAAGTTTTGTCAATCGCGATATTGTCCCCCGGGGCGGGGTCGGTTACCGGGTCAGATTCCGGGTGGTACCACTCGGTGTAGATGTCGAGGCGTGCGTGTGTGTTACGTCGTTGTCGTGTCGCGAAACCGACCCATAACGGTCAGGTTGTGCCCAGGTTTGCCGCAGAGTGCGAGCGTGTGGAGAATCTGACTTGTGGGACGTAACCCCTTTTCTGGGACCAGACGCACCGCCACGAGCGCCACTGCGCTGAGAAGAAGGAGGCCGACGACCTTTACGGCGGTGCTTGTGTTGCACGTGAACCGCCGCGCGCGCGGTGCGGCGGGGTCCAGCAACCCCGCGGTCTCACCGTCGGTACGCGCGTCGCGCATCGCGGGACTGAGGCGCGGTTTCGGAGTCGGAAATAACAGAAAAGAAAAGAAGTTCTGTTCCTGAGAAGAGAGGAAAAAAATGTGTTGCTTTTCACGTCAGTGCAACGCGCGCGTCTGTGCGCGCCTCACTACCCGAGGCGGCGTTTGGGGCGGGGGCGGGTCTGACGTACGACACCTCCGGCACGCGATGTCGCGTTTCTCAAAAACCGCGTTGACGCTGGTGGAAACCAGCGTAGTTTTACGCGAGGGAAGGGTCACCGCGAGTGATCTGCTGCAAAGCGCGATTGCGAGGATGACCATCACCCGGCACCTCAACGCGTTCATCGGGGGCGTTTTGCCTGGCGCGGCGAAAGCGGCGGAGACGAGCGATTTGCGCCGACGAGGAAAACAACACGGAGCTTCTGGGATTGAACCCGGGTGGCAGGAACACAAGGCAGATGGCACTACCAGTACGCAAACGACCCACACACATCGTTCCTTTTCGTTCCTGGACGGCGCCCCGATCGCGGTGAAGGATAACTTTTTCGTACCCGGCGCGGCGACCACGGCGGGGAGTTTGGTTTTGGCAAACTTCGCACCGGGGAACTTTACGAGCACGGTGAGTCACCGGCTGGCGAACCGAGGCGCGGTTCTTTTCGCAAAAACGAACATGGACGAGTTCGGAATGGGAAGCGCCAACGCGAACAGCGCGTACGGCGCCGTCGTTAACCCGTTTGCTGGGACGACGAGAGGGACACATCCCCGTATGGGCAAACAGTCTCGTCCCCAAGAAAGTACCGTTCCGTCGTCGTCGGAGACCCACTCGGACGAATCATATGCTCCCCCCCCCCGGGTCTCTGGCGGTAGCAGCGGAGGCAGCGCCGTGGCGGTTGCGTCTGGCGCGGCGGTCGCGGCCATCGGAAGCGACACCGGCGGTTCCGTCCGCCTTCCCGCGGCGTACTGCGGGTTAGTGGGGTTCAAGGTAAGGAACTTTCCCACCCACCACATTAAGCGACGACTGATTGCCCATACTCGTCCTGCGAAGGGACGGTTATTACGACTAGAAGGGCGCATTCCCTCGGACTGTTACCCTGACTGTTTACGTAATACCAATCCCGGATATACACGTTACGACCGACTGACACTTTCTTTTATTTATCGTAAGCCCACGTACGGCCGGGTTTCGCGGTGGGGGTTGGTTCCGTACTGCAGCAGTCTCGATTGTCCCGGATTCATCGGGAAAACCGTCACGGACGTCATGCTTCTCACCGCGGCGACGCAAGGCACTTGCCGGAAAGACCCGGTGACGTTACCGCGGTGCGCGCGGATAGACCAGATGGTGCTGGATATCGAGGTCGCGGATGTGCCGGTCGTGGACGATGGAAAACAAGCGACACCCGAAAAACACGTTTCCTCAAAACAAAAACAAACCGCGCCCGAAACCAAAACCCGGGGTTTTCTGAAGTCGAAACCGGGGCACCCGTTAGCGGGCTGGCGCGTTGGTATTCCCAGCGAGTACTACCTCGCGGAGCTTTCCGATGAAGTCAGCGCGGCTTGGCTCGCGACCGGTTTGGTGTGCGAAAGTTTAGGCGCGCAACTAGTCACCGTGAGTCTTCCGCACACCAAAAGCGCACTCGCGGCGTATTACGTCATCGCGCCGAGCGAAGCCGCGAGCAACTTGGCGAGGTACGACGGCGTGCGGTTCGGAGATGAGTTGGATACTGGTGTTGTTGCCGAACACGAGGATGCGTCCGCCTCCCTCTCTAAGGGCATGCCGCGCGAACCGTTATCTCCGTTCAACTCCGGTGCTACCCGATTTCGCGGCCAGAAGTTCGGCAAGGAAGTCCAGCGAAGAGTGTTAGTCGGAACCTTTGTGTCGTCCAGTTCCTTGGCGGGGCGATACGTCGAGAAGGCGCAGAAGGTGCGACGCGCGGTTTCGAACGATTTTCAAAACGTTTTTGAAAAGGTTGACGTGCTGTTGACCCCGACAGCACCTACGGTAGCACCATTGTTGCACAAGGAGCAGTCCGAGGAATTTAACTCAGCTTCTGTTGAATCAAACGAAACAAACGCCGGAAACGTGGTGGCCGGGTACGCGGCGGACGCGATGACGGTCCCCGCCAGTCTCGCCGGGTTGCCAGCGCTTTCGCTTCCCGTTTGTTTCGGTACGTATTGTGTTTCCCAAATCCCGCCTCCACGTTTGCCAATACAAGACTGACACTTTCTTTTATTTATCGTAAGGGCTCACTACCGGCATGCCCATCGGGTGTCAGATAATAGCGGGGAAAGGGAGCGACGCCGCCGTGCTGGGGTTCGCGGCGGTGCTGGAGAAGGCTCTTGAAAAACTGGGAGACGCGGGGGGGGGGTGCGGGCCGGACCCGGACCCGGAGGGCGCTTGGTCCGAAAATAAAAATCAAGACGCCAAAAAAAATAAGAGAAGCGTCGTCGGGTGGGGGCCGGCGCACCGCGCCGTGGGGGTTGGGGAAAGCGCGCGGTTTCACGAACAGTAGTGCGGGGAAGTATTTAGGGGGAGGTATAGTGTTAGTCTTTGTTAGTAGTAGTACTAGTAGTACCGGTAGTAGACTGATGATTATAGGAGTAGTCTTTATTATCAAGTCTTTCACAGTCCCCCGCCTTTGGTGTTTGTTTTACTTCCTTCCAATCACGCCGCCGCCGCTTCGTCCTCCGCCATTCGCCGCGCCCGGTCCTGCGCGCGCTCGCGTTTCCCTTTTCGCGTTTGCTTACCCGGGTTCCCGGGAATGGCGGTGTCGTCGTTCCAAGTGTCGTTACCCGTGTTTGTCCGGGATACGGAGTCGTCGCCGTTCGCGTCGGGGTTTGGATGACCCTGGACCGACTGGGGCGGACTGTGGTTTTGGGTTTGGGGTGTGGCGTTTGACCCGGGGCGCGAGTACGGCGCGAATCCGTTGGGAGCTGCTTGTTGCGCGTGGTGCTGGTACTGGGGTGTGAAACGCGCCTGTTGCGCCTGATCACTGAACTGCGGAACGAACTGTTGCGGGTCCTTGTACCGTGGCACGAAATGTTGCGAGCCTTGCGTCCACTGCGGAGCGCCGGCGGGAGACCCGGGAGACGCGTCGTGAAACCGCGCGCGTTGCTGCGCCTCGATAGAGACTTGAAGCTCCTCCCGTTGCTGTCGCTGAAGCTGCGCAACCTGCGCCGCGACCGCGTGTGCCGCCGCGGTGGGTAACGCCTGCGCATAGGCCGCCGCGCCGCCCTCTATGGGCAAACAGTCTTGAGTCATCAAACCTCCACGCCCGTCCTCCGCTGCCAAGCGCCCGACCGCGCGTTCGCGCTTGCCCTTGCGCTTCTCCTTCTTCGCGGGCGTGGGGGGCGCCGAAACTACAGCAGTGGGTGGGACGGGCGTATCCGTGATTGGCGCCACGGGAACGGGAAGAATCGCCGGTCGAGGTACCGTTTTCTTTGTCGAGAGGCCGCCGGAAACGGTGAGGTTGGTCATGCTCGCCGCGGCCGCCGAAACCGAAGCCTGGCCGGCCGGTTTGTGTTCGATACACCGCGTCTTACCCTTACCGAGTGACGCCTTGCCTTTCTCGTTGTTCTTCACTTGCTTCTGCTTGGGCTCCTGTTTCTTCCCCTTCTTCGTATCCAGCGACTTTTCCACAGTCACCTCGGCTCGTGAGGAAGCTTGGGAGCCTCCGTGTCCGTGTGTGGACACCTCCTCCCACCCCCAGTCGTCGCTCGCGTCGTTGTTGCCGTGGAAACTCGTGAAAGACGCGTTTCGCACCAGCGCATCTGCGACAGCTCGCGATTCCGCGTCCGCCCGAGCGGCGAGTATCGCGGCTTCCTCGCGAACACCGGCGTCCGCGCGAAACTTTCGTCGCTCGGAGTGCGTTTTTTCTGGAAGCGTTTCCTCGACGGGTTCCTTTTTCTTTTTCTTACCCGGCTCGCGCAACAGCCATTCGATTTGGGTTTCCACTTTCCACGGCGGTTTCGCGATGAACGGGTCTTTGTGTGTTGGGTCGGCGAGGGCGTCGATCACGACGACGGTGATGTCGTCCTTGTTATCTTTTTGCTTCTGATGCGATTGACGCCGAAAGCGTCAGTTGGTCGTGACGTGTATCCGGCATTGGAAAGGGGCCCCCCCGGAGTGGGGTCCGTACTTTCCGACTGTACTCCATACAGCGCAGTAATCAGTCTTTCGTAATGTGGTGATTGGGAAAGGCCCTTACCTGCGCTAATTTGCAAAGCGCCGCGGCGGCGGCGGCGGCGGCGAGTTTCCCGGAACACTGCGCGGCTTGATTGTAAAAAAAAAGTGTCAGCCTTGTATGGGCAATCAGTCGGCGGAATGTGGTAAATGGGAAATACTTACCTTGTTTCACGCTCGCGGCGTCCCACAGCCCATCCGAGGCGAGGGTTATCCGGAACCCTGGCTGGGTGTCCGCTACCACGATTCGCGAAACTTCCGGTTCGCTTATTACTCCCCCTTTTTTCCCGTCGCGATCGCCTATTGTTCGCGACACCGCGAGCCCGCCGGGCCTTATTGTTGAAAGAAAAGGGTCAGTCTTGTATGGGCAATCAGTCGGAGGAATGTGGTTATTGGGAAATACTTACCACACCCGCAGCGGCCCTACTGGTTTGCCATCTTCAAAGGCGGTGGCCCTCACTTCACCCCCAAATGCGAGTATCCGGTCCCGCTCCGGGCCCGACGTGTCCAGTCTGTGTTCGGGTGACAGCCGCTGCGCCGGACCGGCGAACCCGCACGACACGCCCAGGTCGATTATCGCGAGCGAATCCCCCACGCAAGCGGTCGTCACGCTTCTTCCTTGTACAACCACCACGGTCGCGGTGGCGCCGCTGTGTATGTCCAGTGCTAAAAATGCATGGTCACACGCCTCGAAACCGTCTTTCAGGGCCTGGGGCAAACGCGACTCGAACGCGTCGCCGATGTCCTGGTCGACCGGCACCGGCCCTTGCTTGTCAAGAGCGTCCACCACGAACGCCAACATCGTGGACGCGCAGTGCTCCGCGCACGCCTTCCCTCCGTGGCCGTCGAACAAGCCGAACGCGGAGAAGTGCACCACGGATGCGGGGTCGGGGTCGGGACCTGTGGAGTTTGCGTCGGTGGGGCCGCCACCACTCACAACAACAGCCCCGCTCCCGTCCGACGCCAAACGCAAAGGCACCCACCGTCCATCAAGAGTTTCGAAGGATTTGTCCTCGCCCTTCTGCACCTTGCGCGACCGCGCTATTCGCAACGCGGGGTACCCGAGCGGGTCGTTTTCGCGATCGGGGGGGACGTGCACATCAGTTCCTTTCGGCATGGTGTTGGTCAGGGTTCGAAATGCACACCGGACCAGCCGATCGGCGCCTCCGCGCGCGATCCCCGTATGAAGGAAAAAAAAACCTTCCATCCTCAACTGCGTGCTCGTCAGATCCAACTCCGTTTTTCGCTTGTGTGAATTGCCCATAGGGGTCTCTGCAGAAAAAAGAATTTCTGGCGGCGAACACGATTGCGAAAGGACGTGACGTCAATCGGTCAGTCCGAGTGTGCGTCGACCACGGTTGAGACCGAGGGTGGTGTCGTGCGATCGGCACGAGGTACCAAACGGTTGACGTGACTGAAGTTGGTGTTTGATGACCCCAGTTCGATTCCCGACGGTGGGTGCCGTCACCGCTTCGAAATCTCCTCCGAGACTTTTCCGTGGCTGTGAGTCGCGCTGCGCGATGTGGTGTTCGAGTCGGCCTGCCGTGGTGGCTCCCGTCGTGGGAACCGGGCGTTCGTTCGACGAGACGCCGTGCACGTCACAATCCGGGGTTGGCGATACGTTTAACAACCGTCGTCATTCCACGCGACGCGGACGCGCGGTGTGCTGCACTCGGGATGGTGTGGGCCGTGTCGGAACGGGCGAACCGTCGTTCGTGGTGAAGTCTCTTCACGTCAACGTGGCAGGAACGCGCGGTGGTTTCGTGACCGCGCGTGCTGCGTCGCGTGACGTGGGCAACCACCCACTGAGTGTTAACTCGAGTGGGAAGAACCCTTCCCCGGGGGTACAGCGACGACGGGTGAGGCGAAGCAGTGGCTACCAAAGGCCCGGCCCAGCAGAGCCTGTGAAGACGCACGTGGTTCGACCGAGCGCGACCCCCGGATCAGACGCAACCGCAATCGCCGACGCGGGTGACCAGCAGAAAACATCCTCCAGCATCGTAGCCGACACACCAGGTGATTTTCCCGAGACAGGCCAACATCAGCGCGCCGCGCAGCTTTACCTCAGTGACGCCGAAAACGACGACGTCCTCGAGACGGTTCTGTACGCCACCACGCGGCGGCCCGGGAAGTCGACGACGCCCCAAGCCATGGCGAATGCCGTGAACATTCTGTTGGGCGTGGGATTGCTTTCCGTGCCTTACGCGCTGAAACAGGGCGGGTGGGCTGGTCTCGGGGTGTTAGGGCTGCTAGGCGCTGTCACCAACTACACCGGTAAGGTTTTGATTCGGTGCCAAGACGCGGGGTCGTTACCCGGGACAGTTTCCAGCAAGTACGCTAAAAGACCTTTAATGTCGTACGAAGACATCGGCGAGTTCGCGTTTGGGAAATTCGGCAGGGGGTTGATCACCACGGTTTTGTACACGGAACTGCTAGGGACGTGTGCGCTTTTCTTCATCCTGGAAGGCGACCACCTCAGCCTTCTTTTCGAAAACGTCGACGGCCTAAGGCACTCGTCGCAGTGGTGGCAAACCGCGAGTGCGTTTTTCATGGTCCCCACGCTGTGGCTGGCGGACCTTTCCAGTTTATCGGTAGTAGGCGCGCTAGGCGCGACCGCGTCGGTTTCGTTAATGGGAGTTGTCGCGTATCAGCTGTTCGCGGTACCGGGGTTCAGCACGCCCGGAGGCGCGTTACCCCCCGGGTTCGAGTCCACGGCGCTTTTGCATTTAAGTACCCTACCGGTTTCCTTCGGTCTCCTGGCGTTCGTGTTCGCGGGGCACGCGGTGTTCCCCGCGATTTACACCAGCATGGAGAAACCGGAGGAGTACGAACAGATGCTTGACAAGACGTACGTCATCGTGGGAATCACGTGCGCGGTGATCGGCGCGGCGGGGTACTCCCTGTACGGGGACGGCGTAAAAGATGAGGTGACTTTAAATCTTCCAAACGGCATCGCAAGCACCGTCGCGCTGGCGCTCATCGCGGTGAACCCGCTTTCCAAGTTCGCCCTTACGATGGACCCCGTGGCACGGGGGCTTGAGGAGAAGCTGGGCATCGACATCAACGGAGGACTGACCGCTTCGTCTGCCGATGCCGATGCGCTATTAGTGGTGGATCCCAACGGACCGCTGAAAGCACGGGTGCTGCGCACCGGTCTCGGCGCGAGCGCGCTGCTCATCGCGGCGAAGGTTCCGTTCTTCGCAATTGTCATGTCCCTGATAGGGTCGTTCCTAACCTTAACCGTGAGCGTCATTTTCCCGGCGGCGTGTCACCTGAAGGTTTTCGAAAAGACCCTGACGAACAAGGAGAAAGCCACGGACTGGGCCATCATGTTCGTGGGCGGGTTCTGCGTCGTGGCGGGGAGCGTCTCGGCGGTGACCGACTTGATGGCGAAGTGAGGTTAGGGTAACGGAGGATACAGGGTACTGAAGGCTCATCAGTGTGTTCTTAGTCACTCTGGTGACGTGTTTTTTTTTCGTTCCAGACTACAAATTTTAGTCGCGCGGACACGGAAAAGAAGACGTAGAAAGTATGTTATCCATTATCATGTTTTATAAAGGGTGGCTTGAGTTACTAATCCCCGAGTAGCGCGGGAGTCACGTCGCGTTGCTTGCCTCATCTATGCGGTGTCGACGATCCCACTGGCTTTCACGTCTATCCGCGTTCGGAAATCTCTTTTTTGAAGCACTCGAAGCAAAATTTCACTAGAATGTCGCACTCGCCGTCCTGCCCGGTATCCCGCTCGCGGCAGTAGCTCGCCAGACATCTCGCTCTGTCGACGCATAGCACGAAATAGTCTCCAACCTTTGGCTTTTTCCACAGACACACGTCACACACTTTGGTGTGGTCCCGCTTCGCCTGTTTCACTTCGTAGCCTTCTCGGGAGGCTATTTGCGCTATTTCCTCGAGTCCATCGTTGTCCGTTTCTTCGTCCTCGGGCTCTTCGTCAGTCTCGTCAATCATCACTTCGACCTCTTCGTGGTCATCCTCAAGGTCGTCGTCGCTCGAGGCAGGTCTGGGTCCGGGGGGCGATCCGGGGGGCTCGTCGTCGTCATCGCCGTCATCGTTGTCATCGCCGCCATCGTAGTGTCTTCGTTTCTTTGGCGTTGCGCGGTGTCCATCGTCGTCATCGTCTTCATCGCCAAGTACTCTCTTCCCTCTCCATACCTTTGCGGGTTGTCCGCGCGACGAAACGTTTTCTTTGCTCGTTTCGCGGCCGTCATCTTTATCACTACTGTCGTCAATTTCCACGACGTCTACGCCGTCTCCGGAGTCCTCCTCGCTACACGTATTCGCGATCCAGCTCTCTGAGCTCGAGTTCGCGGGTTCGTCTTCTTCGTCGCTATCGATTCGACCGACCATACGCCCGAAAGCGCGCGAATTGCGCGTTGAACGTGGTTGTTGGTTTCGAGGCGAGCGTCGTCGCGGTAACGCGTTTTGGGGCGTCGCGGGATTAGACGCCGGTCTTCCCTCCTTTTGGGGAGTCACGATATTGTTGTTAAGGTCTTGGCTTGAAAAGCGAGGGGGGGTGCCACGTCCCGGGGTAGCCCCAGGGTTTGCACCGCGCACCGCGGCTTCAAGCAAATCACAACTCCTTCTGATAGCCGTCAATGCGGCCAGGACCGCGGTGTTGAAGGTCTCCGTGCGAGCGTCTGCGTTACAGGACACAGGGTGAGTTTTTAGAAATGCCATCTCAGATCTCGGCGAAGGAGGTCTCGAGATACCCCGCGGTAGTCGGGAACGATTCATGGAAAAGAAAACCAATTACCTGTACCTTTCAGTTCGGCTATCACATTCTCCTGCGGATCACCATCAGCCTCGCGTACGTGGCGGCATCGCGCCTGGACGACTGTTCGTCAAGTCCGACGAAAGGCCGTTTTCAGAGATTGAAAAGACGTTTCGGCCAGAACGAGAAAACCGAAGAATCAGCATTAACAAGCCGTTGCGTTTCAGACTGCAACACTCGAGGGCGGCGCCGACCGTGGTCGCCATGCCGCCGGCTTCCCCCCACGGCTCTGCGTTTTCGGAAGAGGACTACTACGTTCCCGCGGGCACCGCGCCGTTTGAACAACGCGTGCGCGGCCGGTCCCTGAAGGACGTGCAGTTGTACGGCTCGGATGAGAACGTCGACGTTTTCAAAGCCCAACGCGAGCGGCAACTCGCGTTGCGCCATCAAAGCCAAACACACGCACGTGTGATGCAGTCCATGCGACAGCGACAAAAGGAAACTCCGGTTGGGGCGTTGCGGCAGCACATTCAACGCACGTCACGACATCGTTTGGCGAAGGATCTGGCGCCGGAAACCGTGCGAAGAGTCGCGGCGTCGGCGGGGGAAGTGAGCTTCGTTGGGGCTCATCAAAGTTTTGGGGACCGCGAACCGGCGAATGCGACGCGCGACGACAGCATGCGTCATCTTCCCGAGGTGCCCCACGGGGGCGTGATAAACCCGGACAAGGCGCGAAGCATGGCTACGCGAGTGGCGAAACAACTGGCGCGGGTGCAATCGCCGCACTTGGGCTGGGAAAGCGCGAAAGCCGCAGCGGGGCCGAGGAGGAAGTCGGGCGGGCTGGTGCGACTTTGAAAAAGTACCTGCAAGGTAGTAGACGCGTCGCCGACAATAGCCGGCCATGGACGCGATAGGATAGTATAGGTATAATAGGCATAGTAGCGGTGTTATTATTAACGTGGGAATCACTCAACACACGTGTATGTGTCTCTTAGCTATGAAGGTACACCGCCAGGTTTCGATGCCATCATCGGGAAAGGTGAGTCTCGCGTGAAACGTGAAAGTTTGCGGGGAAAGGTAGTTTTGTAGTCGGCACCCTGTCAATCCCATTTACCCACATCAACCGCGCATACTTCCCCGCGCCATCCCGATGCCCTCCGCTTCGGCCTGTGCGATCGCCGCGCCGAGTGTGGCGCGGCCGTTCGTTTCACGCCACTCTCCCAGGTCTCCACGTCGCGTGCGCGTTTCTTACCGCGTCGTCACCGCGGGCGTGATGATCGACGCGTCTTCCGCGTCCGCGTCGTCCCCGAAACCCCGGCTGGTGCTGTTCGGCTCCCAGGGAAGCCGCAGCCCCCTTGTGAACTGGTACATGCACGAGCTGGGTTTGCCGTTTTCGGTAAGGCCGCCGAGCGACAGCGGCAACCCGCACCCGTTCGGCCAGATCCCCGCGCTGGTTGACTTTACGGACAGCAGTACCGATGCCGTGGCAGCAGATTTGGAGTGTGTGCAATTGTGGGAAAGCGGCGCTATTCTTTCGTACCTCGGCGACCGTCACGGCGACTTGGACACACCCAAGAAACGAGCCGATGCGTCCAAGTGGATTTTGTGGGCCAACGCATCGTTGGACCCGTGTTTGTTCAAGGAAAACGAACGGGGGCAGGTGCTGGACACGGGCGCGCGAGTCGTTGGTAAGCAAGAACCCCCGAAAGCGTTACAGCGGCTGGAAAAAGTGCTGGCGGCTTCGCAAAGCGGCTGGCTTTTGAAAGAAGGCTTCGGGCCAGGCGACGTCGCGGTGGGTGCGTACTTGCTTTATGTCCCGCAATTCTTTCGGGACGTGTCCTTCTCTCGGTGGCCGAAAATTTGCGACTACATGAAACGGTGCGCGTCGCGGCCGGCGTACGCAGAAGCATACGGCGATGACGTAGCAGAGTTTCTCGTGAACAAATGTACAGAGTGGATTGAGTAGACTAGTCTAATAAAGTGCATTCAAATCATCCACATCAATCCCCGCACAAATCCACAACCTGCGATGGCTGTAGTTTGTCAACCTCTTCTTGTGCTCCTTTCCGTCTCCGTTCCGCGGCTGCCGCGAGTCGTTCCCGAATATCGGCCGCCACGCTCGCCGGTAGTTTCTTGGCCACTTGTTTTTTCGTCTCGGTGCGTCGCACAAACAAAGCGTTTATTTGACTCCCAGAAACGCCGGTGGTTGCTCTATTGGGTTGTACGTTTGGTGCTGTCGACTGTGATTCAGCACCTGCACCTGCATGCTGTGATGCACTCCATTCATTCGACACACCCCCTCCTATCCATGAGCTACCCCCCAGCGCCGCCGCTACCCCCGCGCCGCTTCCCAGCGAATACCCCGAGCCTCGAAACGCGTCTGAACTCGCTACCGTTCCAGGCGTCAAGCCCGCCGCGCTCAACAAAACACGGACCCGTTCGCGTATGTGCTCGAACCTTTTTTTTCCTAAATTCGCACCACCGTACACCCTCGTCACAACGCACGCCACACCAACCGCGTCTCGTTTGTTAAGCTCCGCGCGAATCGAAGCGCCGCCCCGGGTTTCGCCGTCGTCGTCGAAGCCGCTCGCGACTTTTACCTTTTTCGGTTTCGCTGGTTTCGTCGCATTGGTACCTCCACCAACGCTACCAACCGTCCCCACCTTCGGGACTCGCCACGCACTCATGGCGTGGTCTATGACGTCACCCGTACACGTACGTCTCAACGCACTAACCGCGGCGGTGGCTTCTGACTCGGAAAACACAGGGAACGCGAGGTGGGCGACGAAAACGGAGCCTCGGTCGATGACCGCGTGCGAGTGAATGACGCGCGTGCTTTTCCCGGCGAACCTTCCTCCGAGCGCAAGCGTGCCTCTTGAATGCACGTGGCGCGCTGCATCCTCCATCGATAAGGGCGGACCCTGGGGACCGGAAATCGCAGGTCCAAGCGCGGGGAACAGTGCGGTGAAGCCTCGCTCGCTTTTTGGAGGCATCCGATATTTTCACAGGGCTCTTGCTTTTTCGGACGCGTCCCGAATTGTAAACGCGCTTGAACGAGCTTCCCAGGAGCCCGGGACGCAGTCGCGTCACGCGCCACGCGGGTCATCATCAAGGACTCCGCGGTCGTGATGCGACGCACACGAGAGGGGATTTCGCCTTTCGCGGCGCGACAAGATGCGGTTTCCAGTGGGGACCCCCCTGTACATTCCCCTGCTGTCGGGGATCCCGATTTCTCTCGACCATCGGAGACGGAGCAGACGCGACGGCCGGCGAGCTTCGAGGGCGGGTCACCGGGCGGCAACTCAGGTGGCGCGACCGTCGGTAAGGCATCAAGTACGTCATCAAGCACAGCAGCGGTCACGCCAGGAGAAGCGTCCATAAACCTTGCCAACTGTATCATGGGCGCCGGGGCGTTGTCCCTTCCCGCGTTCTTCAAATCCTGCGGCGTGGTGTTGGGGGTCTTGTTGCTCCTCGCGTCGTGTGCGTGGACCTGGGCAAGCGCGGTGATGATGGTCAAGACCGCGGATGTTGTGTCCTTGCGAGTGCTGAAAGGCGCACCAGTGAGCTCATACGAGGAGCTCATGAGTTTGACCCTTGGTACACGCGGCCACATTCTTTCCACCGTGGGGATCTTGTTGCTACAAATAGGGTGCCTCGTCGGGTACGCCAACATCTTAGCCGACGTGGTGAGCCCGTTCGCGATTGACATACTGCCACCCGGGTTGGAACCCAACCGAGCCTCCATTCTTACCGCGGTGTGTTTCGGTGCCATGTTACCAATAGGAATAGCGGTTGGCGCGGACGGGGGGTCGCGAGGCCTGGCGGCGGTGAGCAAGGCGTCCATTTTAATTGTGGGCGTCTTCGCGGCGGTGATGTCGTGGTGCGGCGCGCAGAAAAGCTGGGAGATGGGGGCGATGGCGAGTGCAGTAGGTAGTGCAGGAGTCATTGGAGGACAAGGTGCAGGACTAATAGGTGGTACTACTCTAGGTAGTATCGCCCATCAAAGCCCCATGGCCTACGTCAACTGGGCCGGCGCCATGAGCGTGTTGCCGCTTGCGATTTTCGCCTTCGGCGCGCACCCCGCGATTTTACCAATGACATACGCGATGCGGCCGAGAGGTTTGAAACCCTCAATCAACGTAATAACCACCGTGCTCACACTGTGTGCGGTGTGTTACCTCATGATCGGCCTCGGAGGGTACTCCGCGTTCCGCCAGCACACCGCCGGGAACGTGTTGCGAAACGCGGATGGGCGTTTGCTGGGGGAGGTCGGTTCCAAACTTTTAAAGTTCGGGTACGGGCTCGTGATTTTAGCGTCAGTGCCCACGATTCTGCTGCCGCTTCAGAAATCCGCGAAGGACGCGTACCTGACGCTGGTGCCTTTGATCGTGCCTCCCGTGCGTACGTTGGGCGGCCCACTTGGTGGGGTCGGCGCGCTGGGAGGGTTAAACACGCCGGGAGGAAAGATTTCAGGGGTGTCCGACGTGTCGGGTGGCGAACAGGAAGTGCCGCCAGAAGTAGCGTCCAGGCTCGCCTCCGCCGTCGCCGTCGTAGCGATGACCGCGGCGCTGTGGCTGTCCCTGTACGTCCCGAACGTCGCGTTCGCGTTCGGGTTGACGGGAAGCACGTGTTCGTTTTTAATAGCGTTCATTTTGCCGGCGGCGTCGTTTCTGTCAGTGACAAGCCGGGGAGGGAACGGGGTACGTTCGCAAAAAGGCTCGAGCTCGACGAAGAAGGCGTTGCGATTGATTGAAATGGGAGGCCCGTCCCGTGTTTCGCGTACGACGCACGCGGTGGATCCGGTGGATAACTCGTTCGTCATTACCAACGACCGAGAGCCTACCCTGATGCACCGAAGTTCAAGTGGAGGTGCTCTTACTGGAGGGAACCAAATGAACCAAACGGAAACACATTCTCAGTCGCTTTGGTTCGGGGGCGAGGATCCCGATTCCGACGACCGCGACGACGACGCGCTTTTATTTAACGACGACGAAGTTACGGTTGGTTTGTTCGAGGTGAACAAAGGCGTTCCCGAGTCCCCTAAAAAGCGATTGGGCGGATTGGGCGTGAGTAAACACGCCGCGACGCGACGGTGGCGTTTTGGGGCGAAGGTTCAGATCGTCGTGGCGATTGTTTTGTCCGTGTCGTGCACGCGGGAGGTGTTGCGAGAGCTGATGCATGAAAACGCGCTCGTCACCGTGGTTTCGAAGATGGCTGACGCTAAGCTGAGCGCGGAGAAAATCGAGACGGAATCCACGCAAATCGCCGCGGCTAAGGAAAAGTTTGAAAAAACATCAGCGGAGCTTGATACCTCGGTGAAGGACGCGGAGAAGGCGCTTGGGGCGGTGCACGAACACCGGGATTCCGACGAGAAGCACGAAAAGGAGGATGGAAAGAGCGACAAAACGAAATCTTCTGCGACATCGATACAAGACTCCTCCACAGAGAACGTTGGGTCGGATATCGACGTCATCACGGCGACGCTCGAGGCGCGGTTACGAGGCGCGATTAACGGCGTGAGCGACGAGGATGGGAACGGTGACGAACAACGCGACGAGACGGGCGAGGGCGCGGATAAATCGACAAAGGCTTCAAAAGAGCACCCTAAAGACGCCGCGGGTAGCGGTAAGTCGGTGGTCACACACAGTGGGACTGTTACGGCCGGGGATACCGACGCTACACAAAACACCTTCCCGGACTCTGCTGAAACACGGAAAGAGCAGACCGAGTTGTTGGATCAGGAAACCCTGGGTAAGTGGGAAAGCACGCTCATCGACGGCGCCGCGGACGAATCGCTCGCGGAGACGGTTTTCGTGGCGAAGGAGAGTCTTGAAAAAGTCAAAAAGGTTGAAGCCGCCGCGAGTAACACCACGCTGGCGAAGTCCGGTTTGCTGGACGCGATTAAGCACAGCGACGAGTTCCAGGAGGAGAGCGGCAAGGGTAGCGCCGGACAAAGCCATCCCGGAGGCAAAGCCTTTGATGAAGGCATCAAGGAAAAGGAGGACGACGCGGACGTCGACTCAGAGCAAGCCACGGAGGACGCGGAGGCGAAGAAACTGGTGGGCGGCGCGGGTAAGGCGGGCAAGGATAGCGACGAAGATGACGAGAAATCGAATAAGGTGGATGACACCCCAGATGTCACTCCGGATGATATCGCCATCGTGGACGACTCCGTCAACGCCTCGTCCGTGGTCGCGATGGCGGATGAAAAAATAAGCGAACTCTCTTTGGCGAAACAAAAAGTCGAATCCGAAGCGGAGCTTGAGTTTAAAACCGCGGTGGCAACCAAGGGCATTGACGAGACGTTGGCGAATGACTTGGTAAGCGCGCTGGCGAACTTGACCAGCACGGGTGGCGGGGGGTGACGAGTACGGTTTACGGTTAACCGCGGATACATTAGGACTACCGTCCATAGGACATAGGCACTAATACGATAGCAAAGAATTAAAGGGACAACGTCTAGTTACAGCTAGGAGACGGACGCCTAGTTACAATCTGCAAACCTTCAATCGTCTCGGTGCGATTCGTGTTCGCTAATCACGATGTCCACCCCGAGCCGTCGCTTCAGCTTGTCCATTGTTTGCTTGAACTTGCTCAGACTCACGTTCGGCCCAATCTCAATCACCGCCTCCATGGTGAAAAGGTGGTCCTCACCGAATGGCGCGTGCGTGGTGTCCGTGTTCAGGGTTTCGATGTTGATGTTCTCCTCGCCGAGGTAGGACGTCACGGCGTGCAGGCTGTTTTTGGAAAAGAAAAGGGTCAGTCTTGAGTCTTGAGTATGGGTGTACTTCGTAATGTGCATGAGCAAGCAGTCGTAGTAATCGGGCCGAACAGTGCACTTGTGCTGTATTACGCAGTTGCCAGTACTGGTAAATGTTACTAGGAGTGCACTCAAAGAGGGGCGGTGAACAGTGTCAGGATTTGGGAAACGCGCAATACGAACCTTCCTTTGAAATCCGTGCCGTGCAGGAACACCCGGCGCCAGCGCGACGTGTCAATCGGACCGGACGATAAACCTCTTCCGTTACTTTTCGTGGGCCGTACCTTGACTGTGAGGCCTGGTATTTCCTGTGCGTCTCGGGCGAACTTCACACGCTCCTCTGGGGTGGAATCCGCGAAGGACACGAGCATCATGACGTTACAATCGTCACCGAGCCGTGCCATGCGCGTGTTTTCCACGTTGCCCCCGCACGTGAGCACGGACTTCGCCAGTGAGCTAACCAAACCTGGGCGGTCGGGGCCGTACGCGGTGATGATAGCCTTTTCCGCGGACGCGAAGTGGTCGATGTCGTTGTTGTCGGTGGTTGAGAACTGCCGACGCAGGCCGGGGGGGGTGGCCACGGCTGGACTCCCGCGAAACCTTGATTGAATCGGTTGCATTTCGAACGAACGCCACGCGGTGCAAACGCCGCGGGTGGCGGGAACCTCGCCGCACCGCACGCTCGCGTTGCGCACGGCGAGTGAGCCCGCGCGCGCGGCGAAACGAGCCAAGTCGTTGCGAAGCCACATGGGTAGAGTGCAGGGGACAATGGGTGAAGGGGCACTTTTCGGGTGGAAGAACTTTTCGGGGAGTAACTACCCAGTTTTCTACTCGGCCTTTACTGCTTTTTTGCTCCATTTTGCCCATACCGAAATTTTGCGAAAACCACCGAAAACGCTTTTTTTTCGAGGGGGTCGTGCCGCGTGACGACATGCATGAGGCCTTCCGCATGACCAGCGGCGCCCAAAAACGCAGGCATGGACGCTACACTCATGGGCTAGGATCCCCAAGCATCCGCGGCGCAAACAGACGCGTGTGCGCTCCGGAGAGGCGGACGAGCCCTAGGGTGCAAATTTTGACGGGCAAAATAGCAGCAAAGGTCGAGTAGAAAACTGGGTAGGTGAAAAGAAATCCTTTTCTGAGCTCGAAAAAAACGCAGATCTCGGGAGCCCCGACGTACAACGACGCGCGCACGACACGCACACAACACCTTTCGCGATGACTTTCGACGCGACCCTCGGTGTGGAAACTCGTGCGAGCAAAAGCAAGCGCGAACGCGATGCGAACGCGGGCGAGGCCATCCCCCGTCTTCTCAACGACATCGTAGTCACGCACATTCTCAGACCTAAGCATTTCGACGATCCCGCCGACCTCGCACGGCTCCCAGTGGTGAGCCGCGCGATGCGCGACGCGGTGGCGGCGACGGGGCTGCGGTTTGAGGAGCTTGGTGAGAAGAAAGCCGCGGAGCTTGGATGTTTGAGCGCGGTGCAGCGCCTGCAACGGGGAGGTCGCCTGTCCCGGGAAGAATACCTTTGTCAGGCAGCGGCGAGGAGCGGACAGCTCACAGAGTTGAAGGCGTTGCGCGCGGACGGCGGCCTGTGGCACAGGAGTACGTGCGCGGCGGCGGCAATGGGCGGGCATCTCGAGGTGCTGCAGTGGGCGCGTGAGAACGGCTGCCCGTGGAACAAGCAGACGTGCCATAATGCGGCGAAGTGCGGACACCTCGAGGTGCTGCAGTGGGCGCGCGCGAACGACTGCCAGTGTGACAGGTTCACGTGCGCGTGGGCGGCGATGGTGGACATCGCGAGGTACTGCAGTGGTTGCGTGAGAACGGCTGCCCGTGGGACAGGGATACGCGCATAGCGGCGAGAGCTGAAGGTCATCTCGAGTTGTTAAACTGGGCGATAGCGAACGGCTGTCCGGAATAGGAGCGTAAACCGGTAAGACTATCATGATAGCTATACCGGGTTCAAAAGGAAAGCTCCCTTTTGTGACCGTCCCCGGTCGCCGTCCGGCGCGATGTTGTTAGTTTTTTCACGCGTAATCCGCCCCCGCCGCGTCCTCAGCGTCCCCCTGTATCTCCGTAAGGAACGAGTTCTCACCCCAAACCACCGTTTCCCACAGTTGTTCCTCCTGTGTATCGTTTGACACGTGAACTCGAATCCAGCCCACGGAGCAATTAGGCACGACGCCGGGACGGCGGACGCGACGCGGTTTTACGTTTCCGTCATTTTCGTTTTCGTGCAGAGTGCTATTGGAAGTCGCGAGTTCGTCGACGCCATCGGTCCTTGCAGTCCTTTCGCCGATATCTTGTAAAGCCAAAACATCCCGGTCACACCGGTCCAGTAACACGCGCGCCACGCCGCCGTGCGTGACGAGTGCGGTTGGTTGGTTTGGGGGCTTTTTGGGATCGGTGGTGTCATTTTTATTGTCGGCGGCGGCGGCGCTATTTAACGCTTTTTGGGAATCCGTCTGATGTCTCGCTCGTTTCCCCGCCAGTTCCTCGACGAACCCCACGGCTCGGTCCCAGACGTCGTCGTACGACTCACCGTCGTTTGGGATTTTCACGCGGTCGTCTTTCGACCGGAACGCGTTCCATGCTTTTGGGTCCTTTGCCCTGGCCTCACTTAGTCGCAAGCCCTGCAGACGCCCGACGTGCCGCTCTCGAAGTTTTTCGGTCGTCTCGACGTTGGCTATTAACTTGGAAACACCAAGGTTTGGTTTGTCCGGTGACCCCGAATTACCTCCCGTAGCCCGCCGGTCCACGGCCTGCGCCTGCGCGATGGCGTCCGCGAGAACCGACGCGGTGTCGAGGGCGCGTGACAAGTCGGAGGTCACAATCGGCAGCTGCGGTGTCGGGAGGGTGGTGCGTCGTTTTCGGACACTGTCTGCGGGGGCGGCCAGTTCATTGGCCAGCGCCGCGGCCTGCGCCAAACCCACGGCGTCCAAAGGCGCGTCTGCCTGGCCTTGAATTATCCCGTCTTTGTTCCAACTCGTTTGGCCGTGACGCACGATCAGGAAGTCCACGGGTGTCATCCCGGGAAGAACACGGGGCGTCATGCGCGCGTCACGGTGCCATCGAAAGTGTGAGGTGAATGGAAAGAAAAGGCCGAGTTTCAGGAAAAAAACCTGACAGGGTTTCCTCGATCGTTCCGCACACCGATCCACGCGCTGCGGCGTGACGCGCTTTGGTGGTGTTTCCCGATTCGGTTTTGAGTTCCACAGTGTAACTCGATGGCCGGTGACGATGAGGACAACGATGACAACGATGGAGGCGACCACATGCGGGACGCGGGGCTCGGGTTACCCGCCGGGGCGAATGTGATGACGCTGCCTCACTTCACGTTGGAATCTGGTTTGGTGCTTGTGGACGTACCCGTGGCGTACAGCACGTACGGCAGGCTGAACAACGACGGCACCAACGGCGTGGTGGTGGGACATTCCCTGACTAGCAACTCCAACGTGCACGAGTGGTGGGGCCCGATGATGGGTTTCGGGAGGGAGTTCACCATGAACCTGGATGAGGAATTCGTGGTCTGCGTCAACTACCTCGGGTCGTGCTACGGCACCGCTTCGCCGATAAGTCTCGACCCGGCGACTAACCGCCCGTACGGCCCGAACTTCCCCACCCCGTGTACAATACGGGATAACGTTTTTCTGCAAAGAAAGGTGTGTGATTTGCTGGGTGTGACGCACTTGAAACTGGCGATCGGGGGAAGCATGGGAAGCATGGTCGCATTGGAATGGGCGGCGAGTTTCCCGAATTTCGTGGATGAGCTCATCCTGATCGCCGGATGCGGCAGGCACGGGGACTGGGCAATCGCGATCGGCGAAGCCGAGCGGTTCGCGATTTACGCGGATCAGCGGTACATGGGGGGGGCTTATTTACAAAACGACCCGCCAGCCGCGGGCCTCGCCGCGGCGCGAATGACCGCTATGCTGACTTACCGCGCGCCGCGCAGCGTGGACGACAGACACGACCGAGCCGGATCCGCGTCGACTTCGGAAATTATAGAAACCGAACTGGCCGAGTTGGAAGAATTGGGTATACCGCCCAAAGCGGTTTCCGAAAAGCTACGAAAAACCCTCCCCAGGTACGACGTCGAGAGCTACCTCCGGTACCAAGGCCGGAAATTCGCAAAGAGGTTCGACCCGAACTGCTACGTACAGCTGACGCACACGTTGGACACGCACGACGTGGCGCGCGGGAGAAATGGAAACGGCGATGGAAATGCAAACGGAAACGGAAATGGAAACGCAAACGGAAATGGAAATGGAAATGGAAATGAAAAAAACACCTCCACAAACGCGTACCACAAAACGTTACGAAGCTTGACACAAAAAACCCTAGTGGTGGGCATCACCAGCGACTTTTTATATCCAACGCACCTGCAACAGGAAATGGCGGACAACATGCCGCGCGCTACGATGTTTGTCATCGACTCGAAACATGGTACGGAACTTTCCCACCCAACACGTTCCGCCTTCGTGATTGCGCATACTCGTCCTTTCCGAAAGGACGGTCGTTACGACCAGAAGGGCGCATTACCTCGGACTGTTACTCTTCCCTGTTTACGTAATACCAATCCCGGATATACACGTCACGACCGACTGACACTTTTCGTGTACCAATCAGGACACGACGCTTTTCTGATTGAAATCGCGGCGCTGAACAAACGCGCCGCCGCGTTTCGAGGGGATGAGGGTAAGAGTACGTGTTGTATTTCCCAAATCCCTCTGACTGTGTTCCCACACAAGACTGACACTTTCTTTTATTTATCTCAGTTCTTGACAAAAATATTCCCTACCCGCCGGACGCCGCTGACTCGGTGTACGGTACGGTTGACCAAAACTTCATCGAGGCGGTACGGGCTGCTTTAGGAAGTGGCTCTGAAAGTGGCTCTGAAACAACGACACAAACGACGACACACACATTGGGTGATACCGATCGAGTGCTAACGTCGCGTTTGGCGAGGCTTCCGTACGCCGCCGACGCGGGGCACCAGCCGCCGCGGGTTCCCGATTTGGTGGTGCTTCCCGATTCCACGGCGCAAGTCGCGTCCGTCGTCAAGTTGTGCTTCAAACACAAAATACCAATCACCACTCGAGGCGCGGGGACCGGTTTGGAAGGCGGCGCCGTGGCGTACTCGGGGGGCGTGGTGTGTGACACGAAGAACTTAACACAGATGACGTATAACTCTGGCGAAAAAACCGCCACGGTCGGCGCCGGAGTGCTGAAAAACCAACTCGACAAGGTACGTATTACCAATCACCACGCTCCGCCTGCCTGATTGCCCATACGCGTCCTGCGAAGGGACTATTACCTCTGACTGTTTACTCATACACATTACGAGAGACTGACACTTTCGGTTTCGTCGTGCCAGTTCCTCACCCCGTTCGGGGTTTTGTTCGGCCCCGACCCGTCCAGCAATCCGTCGATTGGTGCGTATTTCCCACCCACCACATTCCACTGACTGATTGCCCATACAAGACTGACATTTATTTTTACACTCTCAGGCGGCATGGCGTCCACCGGGGGTAGTGGCATGAGTACGCTTCGGTATGGAACTTCCAAGGAAAATATCGTCAGCATGCGGGTGGTGACTTGCGAGGGACGGGTGTTACGCACACGGCGGAACACGCGAAAAAACGCGACGGGGTACGAACTAAATGCGCTGTACATCGGCGCGGAAGGCACCCTCGGGGTTATCACCGAACTCACCGTGCGAACGTTCCCGCGACCGAAGCGAAGGATAGGCGCGGTGGTTACGTTCGCGGACGTGAAATCCGCCTCGGAAGTCGTGGTAGAAGCTACGTCAAAGAACCTATGCTCGCTGCTGCGGTGCGAGCTCCTGAACGACGAAGGCGTGCGGTGCACGAACGCGGTTTTCAAAACGAACTTGAAAGAAACCACCACCCTTTTTCTCGAGTTCATCTCCGCGAAGGGAATCGACGATAACACGCCTGATTTGGACTGGGCTCAAATGGAACAAATATGCCACGCCCACGGCTCCACATCAACACAGTTCGCCCCGGATGCGGAAGCTTTAGACGCCCTGTGGGACGCGCGCCGCGGGTGTTACCTCGCGGCGCTGAAATACCGAGGCGTCATGGACGGGTCGATGAGAAAAGGTACGTATCGCACTTACCAAATCCCGCCGACTGTTTGACCGTACAAGACTGACACTTTCTTTTGTTTTTCTCAGAAAAAGTCTACGTCGGCGACGTTTGCGTTCCGGTTTCTAAATTAGCGCAGTGCGCATCCGAAACCGAGGCTGTTTTCAAAAAGCACGGCTTCCCGTGCGTGATGTGCGCGCACATCGCGGACGGGAACTTCCACTGCCTGGTTCCGTTTGGGGATGACGAGGTTGGGAAGTTGGAGGCGCTTAATGATTTAGTGGTCGACAAGGCGTTATCTTTGGGCGGCGTCGCGTCTGGGGAGCACGGCGTGGGGTAAGTATTTCCCAATCACCACATTCCGCCTCCCTGATTGTTCATACGAGACTGACACTTTTTTATCTCTCAGGGTGGGGAAGATGAAACACCTAATAAAGGAACACGGACCGGTGCACATGGATACGCAGCGGAGGATAAAACACGCCCTGGATCCGCGAAACATCATGAACCCGGGGAAGGTTTTGGCGCACAAACCGTCTGAGGAGGAAATCAAAGCGAGGCACGTCGCGCGGGGAGGGGCGAGGGCGAGCAAGCTGTGACGCCGTTTTGGCCTGTTTTTTTATTTTTAAAGCATCCTAGCGGTTGAAGTTGAATTACTAGGCCTTCCAAGACGTCTCTTTGCAAGTCTTTTACACGCTACACACCCAACTAAAGTCTTTTACCTTCGTACAAGCTCCACACCCCACTATCCCTTTTAATATAAACCCTCCTTCCGTCGTTTCGTGTTACTTGTTAGACCTGTAATAGCCTTGAATCGTGAACGGCTCTTGCTTGATCTCGGGCTCTTGTTTGATCTCGGGCGAACTCTCCCGCGCAGCGCGCGCTGACTTACACGCCGCGCAGTTGCCTTTCACCTTGCCGTGGGGGCATGGGGTGCACACTGCGCAGCTGCTTTTCCGCTTGCCGTGCGGACAGGGGTTGCATTTCGCGCACTGCCGTTTTGCCCTCCCGTGTGGGCAGGGGTTGTACGCCAGGCAGTTGCCTTTCAGCTTGCCGTGAGGGCAAGAGCTGCACTCCACGCAGCTGCTTTTCAACTTGCCGTGAGGGCAGGGGATGCATACCGTACAGCTGTCCTTCCGCTTGCCATGAGGGCAGGGGTTGCACGCCGCGCAGTATTGTTTCAGCTTGCCATGGGGGCAGGGGCTGCACGCCACGCAGCTGTATTTCAGCTTCCCGTGAGGGCAGGGGTTGCACAACGCGCAGCTGCCTTTCACCTTCCCGTGCGGATAGGGGTTGCAGTCCACGCAGTAGTATTTCAGCTTGCCGTGCGGACACGGGTTGCACTCCACGCAGAGTCTTTTCACCCTGCCGTGAGAGCATCGCTTTGCAACCATTCTCTTCGCGCGATGTCACTTCGCACTCCTCCGCGCACTGCCTTCACGCACACCGCGCGCCACGACGTGTACAAAAGTTCTCTAGGAAAACACAAAGTCGGTGGCTTGTGACAGGATTTGACACGTCCAAAGATATTTTCGAGGCCCCGAATCGTCGGGCGTGCACTCGCTCGCGCACCGACGACACGACATGCTTCGGCGAACCTCCCGCGCGCTCGTGAGTGCCGCCGGGCGCGCCACGGGCGCCCCCTCGACGGGTTCCTTGAGTAATAACTCGAGCGCGGCGTGCGCTTCGCAGTGGGTACAAAATCGAACCATCGGCAAAGTGGGCGTCCCCGAGAACTACGGCCAGATCGACGGCGTGGGGACTTCGTTCCTGGGGACGCCGGTGAACCACCGAGAGGTACGGAGAGGTTTGTTTGTTTCTTTCATACGGCCGAATGAGGGAAAGGAAACGGGCACGGAAACACGTCCATACCACGTCCAGAGGAAACAACGTGACCCTCGATGTCAAGTCGAATGGCGAGCCGACGTCATCCCGAATCTGGGTTTGCCGAAACCAAAGCGACTCGAGTCACGCATTGACGGCGATTACCTCACCCGTAGACGCGACTCGAGTCGCTGAATGTTGAACCCTGAACCCTAACCTACAAACCCTACCCCCAAACCCTAACCCAAACCCTAACAGCTCCTCGCGAAGCGCCCCATCTCCCCCGACGTGTTCGACGTGGACGGCACTTCGCACTACAAATTCCCAGCCGTGGCGCTTTCCAGCATCACGAACCGCGTGACCGGGGTTTTTTTATCGGGCGCCGTGGGTTTCGGCGGCGCCGTCTCCGCGCTGGGGGGGCCGGAAGCCCTGCCTGTTTTCGTAGAGCTTTTTAAGAGCACGGTGCCTATTTTGGTGTTCCCCACGAAACTGGTGTTATCCTTTCCCTTCGTGTACCACACCCTGGGCGGGTTTCGGCACATCTACTGGGACAAAACCACGAACGGGATCGACAATCAATCGGCGAAGCAATCATCCCTGGCGCTGTTCGCAGCGTCGGGGGTTGGGGCGGCAGCGCTGGCGGGGTATTCGTTTTAGAGTCACTGGCTGGCTTTGTAATTGAAATAAATGGTGTGTGTCTCCACCTGCTTCTTCACACAGCTTACTAGTATCGTTACTGTGTTAGTCGGTATCTTTCGCTCTTCAACGCGCGCTGTTGTTACTTTTTCGTTCCTCGTCTGGAAAAAAATGCGCAAAATTCTGATTCTCGTCAACCAGTGAGAACCCGCGCATCATGGCTCATCGCGGTTTGGTGTGTCCGTACCTCTCGCTCGCGAACTCTGGTGTCGCACCCGCGCGGCGCGTGGTGCCCCGGCGCGCGGGCTCATCGCGTGCGTGGACGCGCACGGCGGCGACGGGCGAGACCGATCCTGGTGTGGATGGTGCAGATACTAAAACTAAAAGAAAAAACCCATGGGCGCTGATGGGTCGGTCCGTGCACGAGCGCCACGTTCCGCTTTCCCTGGAACAAGAGGACACGCTCGCGCTCACGGCGGTGGCAGATGAGTCCGGCGTTGATATGCAGTCCTTGCGATCCAACCTGACTCGTTTGGAACAGCTGTGTCCCCCCCTGGTCACTCGGCGCAAACGAGGCGAGGTGAAACCCGCGCAGCTCGTGCGCCTCGCCTTGGACCTGGACAAAGTCACGTCGTCCATGATGAGGTTGAAGTTGCTTTTGCCGAACACAGACGTGGCGGAGATGTGCGCGCGACGGCCTGCTTTGTTCGAACGGGGCGCCGTGGACCGCGCCATCGAGGTCGCGGAGACGGTCAGGAGGGACTACCCGGAGAGAACCACATCTTCATCTTCCTCCGAAACCGAACCCGAGTCGGTACCCGAAACAAACGTGACGCTCGCGAACGCGTTGCTCGCGTCCGTTCCCGATATCCTTTTGGTACCGACTGATCAGGAACTGGGTGGCATTGTTATGCGCGCCAACGCGCTTCGGGAAATGCTTCCAGGTGCTGACATCGCCGCGCTTTGCGGCAGAGCGCCCAACTTTCTCCTCACGAACGACGCCGGGCAAAAACAAGCGCGGGGCGGACACGCCGCCGGGTTGGAGGCGGGGCGGAGCTACGAACCGGGCGTGCCGAAACGAAAGAAAAAGAATGACAAGGCTACGCTCACGGATACCGGTCAGGGACTCGACACGGATACGTCTCAGGGACTCGAAGCATTCGAAGACGTTGATTCTAAACAGTGGTTGTCCACTTGGCACGTCGCGACGTCCGTTTCCGAAATGCGAAACCGAATGCCGAAAGAATGCGACGTCGACCGAATGCTCACCGATTTCCCCAACATTCTAGCCATGGACGTCCCGGCGTTGTTCGAGGATTTATCGAGGGTGTACCCTACACAAAACCCAGGAGACGTGCTGCGACGAGACCCGCGAATCGCGTATCAGGTGCGTACGCGACCCCAAAGTTTTTAAAAGTTTTTTTCTCTTGCAATGGTTTCATCGAGAGGAGTTTTTCCAAACGCTCACCCGTTGGATCTCGGTTCTTCGTCCACGTAAAATGCGTATCGCAGTTTGAGAAGAACACCCCTTCCGCGTGGCCTTTGCGATGAAACGTAAAGGGTTTGAGTTGCAATAGGCGTAGGCTGATCCCGTACACCGCATTGAGACGCGCGCGCTGACCTCGCCTCTTTGTTCGTTGCTCTTTTCGATCCCGTAGTTCGAGAGGAACACCGCGGCTGCCGCGCCAATGGGTCCCGCCGCGAACGAGACGCAGGCGTTCGAGAAAAACTCTGGGTTGATGACCATGCAGGCGCTCAATGAATTGGGCGCGGAGAAGAGGAAAGCACGACGGAAAGAGGGAAGCGAGTGACGTTCGAGCAGTCGAGTTGAAATAAGAAACTTCCTGTCTTTTGAAATTGGGACTTGTCCGACGACTTTTCTGCCAAACGGGGACTTGGCCGCGCCACTTCCGATCGCGCCCCGCTAGGCAGACGCCCGTGTTGCGATCCGAACGCGCGTGTTGATCCCAGAACGTCATGTGTGCGGATCCCGATGCTCTGGTGAGCACAAGCAACGCGGGCGATGCGGCTCGCCAAAGCGCGGTGCCCGCGCTTCCGGTGGGTCCCGAACTCCCGGGGCTTCCCGGCGTCCCCGCAACCGGCGCGTCGGGTTCGCGCCGGAAGCCGGTGGCGCCCGCGCGCGCGTCGTGTCCGTGTATCGGCCCCTCCCAAAGAGCGATTCCCCCTCCCCGAGTGTCTCACCTGTGCGACGCGGGGACACGAACGAACGGCGCGCGATACCCCGCGCCTGTGGCGGGAAACCTTCCCGACGGCCACGCCGAGGGGACAACGTCGCGAGTCCCGGAACGTGGTTCGCCGACGCAAAGACCTATTGGCCTGAACCCTGAATCGGGGTTTGGGTTTGGCCGAGATCTGGACGCACGCGCGAACTCCCGTTGCCAATCGTTGTTTGACACCCCGGCGCACGACCAAACCCAAACCGTCGTCAGCTCCGAGGGAACGAAAAAGCGACGACGTTTCGAGCAAGCCGAAACAGCGAAGTCGTGTTTGCGAAACGTGTCGCTCAAACAGAAACCGCCGCGACAAAACTCCCTGGATTCGTACACATCGCAATCCATGCACTTCGGGTCGCTTCTGGATCTGCTGGAAGGCGCGCCTGAGTCGCTGGTGGACGATAGAGTATCGCGTTGCCAAACCAACGAATGCGAAGCCTCTGAAATGGTCGTCGACAACGACGACTCCTCAACGTCCCTGTTCACGGACGAGGGCGATTCCGTAACGGACCACAGGTTCGGAGGTTTGGGACCCGTGGACGACTTACTCGGCGACGCCGTGGACGCGCTGTTCGCGCCGACCGAGAGCTCTACAAAACTTTTCGACCGCGCTCGGGACGGCCAAGCTCCGCGCGTAACCCCGCCCACGCCCGACCGACGTTTGCAATGTTGCGGCCCGGAGCTCGATTCCAGGAAGAAACAGCCCGGTGTGCAAGGAGTGCAAGAAGTAGTTCGACAAGGGACAGATCGAGATGCCGGGTTATTACCCAGAGATGGATCCGGGTCGGTACTCACCACTTCGCGCGGCCGCGTGATCGAAAACCCTCAGTTTTCCACCCTGGTCTTCGTCCCCCGCGAGCGGTGCGACTTGTGGACCGGAAACTCTGGAAAACTGCCCTCAGCGCGTCAGGTCATGCACGTGCTGGGCTTGATGGAGACGAGGCAGGGAAAGGTGGGACTGCCCGAGTTTTGAGACACGTCGCTCCGAGCGGGAGAGCCGGGATATCGTGACACGCACTGCACCTGAAGTAGAAGTCTAGACGCTGAATCGAAAAGAAGATCTTTCTGCGCAGTGCTCCGTCATCATCAGGGAAAACACTAACAACAACCCCTACGTTCGTGTTCCCACCACTTCCACTCGCGTGCGTCACCCCCGCCCCGTGAAACCGCCGATGTTCAATGTTTGTGTCGCAACGCCCGTGCCCGCGCGTCACGCCCCCGCCCCCGCGTCCGCCCCCGAACGAAGAGGCGAGGTCGGAGTGCGCGCTGCGGCGAAATCTATAAATGCCGACTCATCCGCCAAAGTTTCCGCGCTGTCCCGAAGACGCGCCGTGTTCGGCGCCGCGGCCGCGGTTTCCCTTGTCATCACGCCTTCCCCCGCGCTCGCCAAGCGCACCAACAGGCTCACAGACCTGTCCTCGCTGTCACCGAGCGAACAGGAGTACGCGTCCGTGACGCTTCGACTAATAGCGCAAACCTCGGCGCTCGTGGATGGGGACGGCACCGGGACCGTGGATTCGTGGCTCGCCAGCGCCTCTGAATGGCAGGGGTTCGCCCCCCAAACGTACTCACCAAAATCCCAAGGCAAGTCCTTCCTGATGACCACGAAGTTGGTGTCGTATCTGAAAAATTCCTTCGCCACGATTCCCACGGGCACCAAGTACGACGCGGCGAACCCGCCGTTTGACAAAACGAAAACCGCCGAGTGGGTTTCGTACGCCGAAGGGTTCACCACCGGGACGTTAGCGGGGGACGACGCGCGCGCGGCGTTCGCCAAAGCCACTTGGGGCAACTACGACAAAAGCGCCCCGTTGAACAGGTTCGGTCTTTGCGCGTTCGGGGAGACGGGGGGCACGAAAGCGCTGGGGGTGGACTGCGACGGGTACTAGGAATGCGTGGAAGGTTGCACGGAATGAAGGGAGACTTTTTGGTAATTCACGTAGATAGACTAATAGAACTTTTTGCAAACGCACCACCAATACATCGCCCCCGCTTACATCGCCTATCGCTTCGCCTGTTGTCCTCCGAACATCGCGGACAGGAACGCCTGCGGGTTCAGTGCAGGCGGCATGCCGCCCGCCCCGCCGCCACCCGGCAGTTTCCCGAAGTCCTCGCGCGAACGCTCCACGACTCGTTTGGAGAACTGCGTTATGAACTCGTTGGTCATGCGTCGCGCGCCCGGGGCGACCGCCGGGCCGAGCTCGGTCACGAGCTGCGTGACCCGGCGAACCTCCTCCGCGGTGAGCTGGTTGGTAGGAGACGCCTTGCTATTCATGCTACTCACTCTGTTCAAAGCACCCCTTTCGGAACGATTCAAAGAACCTGCGCCTCCGCCTTCCCGCAACCGCGCCGCAAAATCCGGCGCCACCAGCGTCGTGACGGATCGCAACAGCGCCAGGTTTCTTTTATCGTCCAGAGTCAGGGTCACGACGCCGTTGTTCTGCGCGGCGATCAGGGATAGCAGAATGGGGAGGTTCAAACCAGGCACCAGCGCGACTGGGGGTGCCAGCACACCTAGCGCCAACGCAACAGGCGCGTTGGCGCCCAACACCCGCCAAGCCTGCGTCATCGCATTCCGCGAAAGCGCATCCGCCGCCCGCACCGCCTCGTCCACCAAAATCTCCTGTAAGTAGTTGCCCTTCGCACTGAACACCAGCGCCAGCGCGTCTTTCGTCGCGGCGTCGACCGAGGCTCGGTTGGACGAGGAAGACGACGCGCCTCCCGCGACTTCGGAAACCGGACCGTATTGCGAAACTGCGGTGTCCATGTTGTTCGTGAAGTCGCTGAAACCGCCCAGCACGGATTTCACCCTCGACAACCGCAGCCGGTCGCCGCCGCCGTACACGAAACTCTTCAGCGCGTCCCGCATTCGCGGCGAGTCGTCCGCTAGCATGCGCCGCGCGACGTACGGGAAGCACTCGTCCACGATGGCGTAGTTTTCGTCCACCGATAACCCCAGGCCCTCCAGGGTACCGAACGCGCGCAGAATCAGCACGAAATACGGCGGGAGCTGCAGCGGGTATTCCTTGGAAATTTTGTCCAACTTGTCGGTGAGTTCCGCGACTCTGCCGTTTCCCTGGTCCGCCAGCTTATCAAGCTTCTTCGCCGCGCTCCCCCCGGTGCCGTAAAGCGTCTCGAGCATCTCCGCTAACACCGGGACGACGATTTTTTTGTTTTGTTCGTCGTTCGCGAGCTCGGGCGGGACGAACCCAAGGTTAACCAAATCCGTTAACGTTTTGTCGTAATCCCTCGCGCTGAGGTGCGCGATGTACTCGATAAACGCGATTCGCTGATCCTGACTGATTTCAGTCATCATCCCGTAATCCAAAATACAAAGCCGGCCATCGGGCATTAGCAAAAAGTTCCCAGGGTGAGGGTCCGCATGCAAGAACCCGGTTTCCAGAAACTGCACCATGTACGCGTTGAGTAGGGTTTGCACGAGCTTGGCGCGAAGCGGGCCGGTGGACGGGTCGCTCGTGATGTCCGTCAGTTTCCTGCCCTCGACCCATTCCTGAATCAAAACGCACCGCCCGCTGAGGCCCCGGAAAACGTGCGGAACCTTCACCGACCCGCGCACAACCTCAACCGAGGCCATGTCCTTTTCGAACCGTTCCGCGTTGTTCGCTTGCGATGGGTAAAACAAAGTGTCAGCCTTGAGTGTTACTGTATATCGCGATGTATGGACAAACAGTCACCAGCTTCGGTAAAACAGAGCACTTGTGAGGTGTGTAGTAACTTCCTTTCAATGACCAGTGGACGTCACGAACGGGGCTTGAAACAGTGTTTGGATTTGGGAAAAGCGCAACGCCATACCTTCCAACCCGTAATCGAGCTCCTCCATGAACCGCTCCGCGGCGACGTCCAGGACGGGAATGAACCCTTTTGCGCCTTGCTGGACTTGTTCAAGAAAGTCCACCCCGTTTGGGTTAACGCTCGCCGCAGCGGAAAGCACGGCCCGGATCACGAGCAAGTCCAGGGTGACGGTTTCCAGAATTCCCGGCCGCTGTACCTTCACCGCGACTTCGCCCCCGAACGATTGCAGCTCACCAACGCCCTGCCCGTACCCTCCTTTCTTCAGCTTCGCGCGGTACACCTGGCCGATTGACGCCGCGGCGACGGGTGTATCGAAGCATTTGACGTCCTCGAACACGTCCGCTAAATCGACGTCGCCGCCCAGTTCGAGTTGCTGCCGGATCAGCGCCCGCGCTTCGTCGCTGCTAAACGGCGCGACGTTGTCTAGTAACGTCTGTAACTGTGTTAGATACGCCGGGGGTATCAAATCCGGGCGGATCGCCAGTGCTTGGCCAACTTTCACAAACGCCGGGCCTTGTTGCGCGATCAAATCCTTCAACTCCGTGGCTCGCTTCACTGAATTTCTCTCCACGGTTTCGGGACCGGCGGCGACGTCGCCGAGCAAGCCTACGCCCCAGGTCACCAACCTCACCACCAAATTTCCCGTGCGCTTGAAACTCGCGAGCGGTCGCGTTCTCCAGTACGCGCGGATGCCCTCGATGTCGTAGGCGACGGGTAAACCAGGCGGCACCGCGACGGGCGCCACCACGCGCGTCTCGCCGTTTACCACTACCGTCTTCTTCGTTCCGCCATTGGTAAAAGAACCATTCGCTACGCTCGCCACGAGCACCGACATCGCCGCCGTGGCCACCGCGGCGGCGATACCCGCGCCAACGGGGTTCTTCTCCGCCAAGGCCGTGAGGTTAGACTCGAGCTGCCACGCCGTGAGCGGGTCTACCGGGATGTCAAACGCGGAGAGGGCGGTGGTGAGTTGCTCAAGTGATGCGCGCGCCGTGTCGATTGCGCCTTGCCCAACAGCCAGCGCATCGGACGCGGTGGGGCCTGCGTCGGTGGCAAGCGCGCCCGCCGCGGCAGCCGCGCGCTCAGAGGCTTCGCTCACGAGGGAAACCAGCCCATCAGGCGAGGACACCGCGTTGGATTTCAACGACCGCCTTGGGGCGACACCGCGGGCGCGTCGTCGATCGCGCGACCGCAAACGCGAACCGCCGGCTCCCGCGACGCAAGCGGAGACGCGCGCGGCGATGGGAGATGCCATCGCGACGGTTACTGCACTCACGCGTGGCGGCGCGGGTACCACGTGTGCGTTGTGTCGAGAGTGCCGTGCGAGTCTTACGGTCAAGTGCGTCGGTGAGGATGAGCGCGTTGATGTGATGACACTGCCCACCCAGATGTTCGGGACGCTCTGAGCCACCAGAAACGCCGGTTCGACGTCATCTCGACGTGGCCACGAGACCTTGCCCTCAAGGGTGTGAAGGGGTGAGAAAAAGCGGAAAACTGAGAATGAGCACTTTTCGTGGGTGTCTACGTGTGATCTCCGTCGTGTCGATCTCTTTTCTGTTCAAGGGACGCGCTTCGTCATTTCCGAACTCCGGCACTCGTCCCGCGCACGGGCTGTGTGCTCCCGACTCGACACTTACGGGACGCGCGGTGGGTGAGGCACGTGCGGGAGTAAGTGAATCGAGATCGAGATTGAATTCAGTCTGACCCGAGGAACACCATGGTGGTTTCATCACGGTAGGCACGGTGTCGGAGATCGTCCGTAAGATTTAGGTTGCCGAAGTGCGTGCCGATAAGAAGATCTCGTGCCCGCGGTGTAGCGCCGCGCCCGGTCATCACAATGGGCGCTTGTGTTTCCAAGTCCCACGCTTCGGAAGACGGCACGAGCACATCACGTCTGACGAAATTCAACACCGATTCGTCCAACACCAATCCCGCGCGCGTGTTGCAACTCGGCCCTCGGTGCGAATCGTACTTTGCGCGTTTCGGCGGACGAGAGTTTTACGCGTCGCCGCCGGTTACGCGTGAGGACCTGGTCGACCGTACACCAGGACTAGCCGAGCGAAACATCGAATTCAAGTCGAAGGACGGTACGGTTTTGGCGGGGGTTGTGCACTTTGGGTTTGGTTGGGGGTCAGGCGGCGTCGATGCGGGTTGGAAGGATTCAGAAAGCGGATTGCGAAGTGCCAATGAAAAGGAGGATTGGTCCGAGCCCGGGTTCCGAAACCCCGACGCGGCATCGCCGTACGAGTCTAACCGCGTAGCGCGACGAAAGTATAGTTCTCTTGGCATTCAAAAAAACAATCTAGCAACCTCATCAATCAACGGGGTTGGTGTCGTGCTGTGCCACCCGCACCCGTTTCTGGGCGGGGGTAAAGACTCGCCGTTACTCGTCGCGCTCGCGCGACGCCTGGCGAACAGCGGGGTCGTGGTTTTGCGATTCGACTCGCGAGGCGTTGGTAATTCAAGCGGAAAGCGGACGTGGATGCGTGACGCGGAGATTGAGGACGTGGCAGCGGCGGTGCGTTGGCTAGGGAGCAGGCAGAGGGACGGGACAAAAAAAGGCGTGTTCGTGGTTGGGTACGGCTTGGGCGCGGCGGTCGGGCTAGAGGCGACCCGGTGAGTATTTCCCATTTCCACATTCCGCCGACTGATTGCCCATTCAAGACTGACATTTCTTTTTTTTCAATCAGGCGAGAATTCCTCGCCGCCGGGTTCGTGGGCATAAGCTACCCCTTTCACGCCAAGAGCATGCTGGTTCCCGCGGCGGTTGCTGTGCATTCGATTCATTCGTTCAATGACAGGGAAGGTAATCAACAAGGCACTACACAAGGCACTACACAAACCAAGCCGACGCTGTTCATCGTGGCTGGCGCTGACGTGGTCGGCAGCGCGGGCGACGCGACGTTCGCGGCGAACTTCGCCCGGAAACTCCCGCCTCCGCGCGCGGTGGTGGTGGTGGACGACGCCGACCACTCCTGGTGCGGGTGCTATTTCACCTGTTACGAAAACGTATTGGAGTTCCTGGAGGAGCACTATCAGCGTGCTCCTCCAGATAGCGCAACGAAAAGGATCGACGCGATCGGTGTTGGGCGCGTTTTCCGTCAGTTGGCCGCCAACAAAAAGTACAATCCGCGCGCCGCGAGTTCAAACAGCGACCGGGACACCGCGTATTCCGACGATGATTCTGAGCGCCGTGCCGTGCACGGACACGGACCTGACCGAGACCATGATGACTTTGAAACGAAAGTGGACCGGGCGTTCGCGACGCACAAAACGAAATCGTCCGACTCGACGAACTCGGCGCCGTCGGAGGATTGGAGCAGGGACGAACGAGAACGAGAACGAGAACTTCTTTCGTCCCCCGATACCTCCGCGAGTCCTTCCCAAAACCGTCCCTTTCCCGAAAACCGCCCCAAGCGCCAGGACACCCCCAATGAGGTGCTGGCGTGGGAACGCGAGGTGCGGTCGCGGGCGCGCGCGGTAGGGACCGCCGCGGGCGGGCGGCCTTTAGGTCCGCTCAGGTCCGGGTCCGGGCGTTTGCGTTTGGAAAAACAAAGGAAAAGCGAATTGGAGCACAGCGGCGAAAGCGCGTTCCACGCGTTTGATCACCGTGATTCCGAATTTCCCGATTCCCCCACGGGCGCCATGGGCGAGGGCGGTTTCGAAACCTGGCACGCGTGGGAACGTGAAAAGCAACGGCGGCGTGACAAAATGGGGAGCCCAGGACACACCCCGGCGGCGAGTCACGGATCGAGGCAAACTCCGGGGACCTCGCCGGGGCACACGCCGTTTGCGCAGCGCAGTTTCGCGGGCGACGCGCGTCCGGGCGACGTCGACGTCTTGAACCCGGACGCTTCGGATACTCGCGATGCTGTTCGTGACTTGACGACGTCTAAAATGTTCGACACTCCCTCCGATCCTTGGGCTTTGAACGGCGCTTCTCCCTTGATTCAGCGCGGCGGAAGCGCCGACGACATCCCAACGAAAGCGGCGCAGAAGCTGGCCATGGAAGTTGGACGGCGCGGCAGCGAAACCGGGTCGGATGCCGACGCAACTTGGCGGAGCAGGGCGTCGAACCGGCCGCCCGCCGTTCCCGCGGACCGCCCGTCCGCCGCGGCAAGCACCGCGAGTCACTCCAAGGACAGTCACTCCAACACCAGTCACTCCAATGACAGCAAGGCGTCCTCGGCGATCACGCCGTTGAACGGTTCCAACAGCAACCGCGCGTCCCCGTCCTCGCAAAGCGATGGGGTGTCCCTGGCCGTGGGTACCCAAAACGTCGGTAACCAGAAAACCATTCTGAAAAAGACGAGCTCGTACGTCAACCTGGCGGCGAGCCTCCCCGGGGAGAGCCCGCCCCCCGATGACCCACACGAACCGTCCTTGCTAAAAGTGTACACCAACGCCAGCACCAAGACGCACGGCAGGCCTAACTTCTTCCGGTCAGGCATAAGGGCCGTGCTTGCGGCGAACCGCTTCGTCGCGGCGGGGCAGAAACGTGTGCAGTGGGAAGCGGTTACCGCGGAGGGACGGCCGATTCTGGACTCGCGAGTGGTGTTGCGGAAAACCAAGAGCGCGAGCGACCGCGAATGCGACCGCGGCGGGGGAACCGCCCGGAGCGGTGCCAGCGGTGGTGCGCTCGCGCGGTCGTCAAGTACTGGCAGGGCAGTCAGCGTTGCCCGGACTAGGACTGGCGTTGCGCACGCGAGCGCCACGCGGTCGTCAAGCGTTTCCCCGAACAAGTCTCCAGCGGGGTCGTCGCGAGGGGGTCTCGAGTCTCGGGACGCCGGCGAGAAAAAGCCCGGGGTCACCGCCGCGGCGGCGCGCGCGATTGTCGCCGAATCGCGGGGACGGGATTTGTACCGGGCTTCTGTATGGGCAAACAGTCATCACGTCGGGCCGGGGGCGGGGGCGGGGGCGGGACCTCTTGTCACGTCAGGACGCAGTTTTGCATCTCTATCAGAGGTTTCGCTGATGTCGCGGTCTCTTTCGGTGACCCGACCCGGGGGGTCGCCGCCGGGGCGAAACGGTCGGCTGTTCAGACGCGATTTGAACGGAGATTCCGCCGGTTCCGGCGAAGAGCGCGAAAACGCGTGGCGGCGCGCTTCGCAAAGCCGCGCGCTTGCCTCGCCTTCCGCGTCAACGCACGCGGCGCGAACGGACGAAAGAGCGGAACCGCGAAGAACCAGAAGCCGCTCGGGTTTTCAGTAGTAGCAGTAGGATAGTATTCATTGAAAGTATTTAGCACGTGTTGATGGTACCGTCAGGTGCAAGTGTAGATGGACGTGTGTTTTGACTTTCGCAGGACGAATTTCACTAATAAAAAGATGGTCGCGTCGTTCTCCAAACAAAGTCTACCAAGTCAACAGGTATCAATCGCTTTTCGTTTCCGGTTCCGGCGCCTCCGGGGGCACAGCCCGGTCAACCTCCGGCACGACACACCAGTTCGGCGAGTGCTGCTTTTTGATCCACCCGAAGTCGTCCACTTCTCGCCAGGCGTTTGTTTCGTCGAAAAGCTGCGCTTTTTTCAACTCGTCGTCCTGGCCGTGCCACTCGAATCCGTACGGCGCGAAGGAAACGCCCGTGGAGTGCTCTATTATCGGCCGTGACGTGGTCCGGATGTGAAACGTCGTATCGAAGGCGTCGTGAATCCGTACCTGTCGGGAACAAACCTCCACGTGGCAGTTTTTCAGCCGCTGCGCGTGCGTCGATCCACTCACCGGCCCGCCGTACACGCGGCAGTTTTCCAAATCGTGACACCGCATCGCGCGCACCGAGCCTAGAATAAAAACGACACAGTCGGTTAACCTCTCCAACACTAAGTCGGGAAGGCCGGCCTGGTTCGATCCTTCCTGGTTGCGAAAAATAAAAACCTTACCAACCGCGTCCGTGTACCCGTTCGCGTCCGCCGCAGAGGCCAGGGCGGCGACTTTCGCGAGAAGATCGGCGGGGATGGACGAGGTTTCTTTTTCGGGATTCGCATCCCCAGATACCTTTCCGCTATCCCCAACCGTCATATCCTCAGCAGTACTCCCGACCGTCGTATCCCCGGTATCCCCAGCTTTTTCTTTTTCTTGTTTCTTCTTGCTTTTGAACGAGAACTTCTTTCTCGGCGCCATCTGCGCGGCGGCTTCGCCCAAATCAAGTTTCAGCTTTTCAACGGAGCTCGTACAGAACCGCGCGTCGTACGGCGGCAGGAAGTAAGACGCCTCCGCGATTCTCTTTTCCATTTGTAAAGTCGTAACACGAAGGGTCTCAAGGGTTGCTTTTTGTGTTTCCTGGGTTTCAACGTTGGAATCACCGTTCGCCGCCGCGTGCTTGTCTCGTTCCTCTGCCAACGCGGTCTCCACCCCCAATCGATCGTCGTCGAACGTTTTGAGAAACCACCGGACGTTCTCCCGCGGGTCCGCCGCCTCTGTGGCTAAGCTCCGACGCGCCTCCACCTCGAGTTGACGCGCGGACTCGATGGCGTTTAGTTTGTCCTGTGATGGGGAGGGTAGGGTGTGGAGTGTTGTTAGTGGTGTGCGTGACGAACACACGGTCAAATGAAGAAACCATTTCAGGTGCCGTTCGGTCCGCGAGACGTTTGACGATCGACGGATTGGGGTCGTGCGTCGGGAAAGGACACCGTGGGGATGGGCTCCAAAACGGACCATCATCTGCGCGCGCTTCGCCTCGACCTCCGCGCCATCGGCGCCAGCCTCAACGACCACCTCCGCGTGGCCCATGTCGAGCCGCGCGAGTCGTTGTGCGACGGTTGGTTTGAGTTGGCGGACAGACTGAGAGAAAATGAGAGAAATCTGGGAACCTGGACGAAATCGTCACCTCAAAGCTAAGACACCTCTGCTCTTCGTTTGACCACCGCATATCGTGACGCGCGCGACGAGACGTTCCTCGTGGGTTGGATGGAAAAGAGAGGCGAATGACCGCGAGTGATGGGACGAACGACATGCTTGCACGGCAAGGAGAAGCGTAGCTGCGTGGTGTGCAGCCCTTGCCCTCACGGTGGTCTGAAACGAAACTGCGCGGCGTGCAACCCCTGCGCTCACGGCAAGCGGAAAGGCTGCTGCGCGGTGTGCATCCCTTGCCCGCACGGGAGGATGAAAAACAGCTGCGTCCACTGCAACCCCTGCTCGCACGGCAAGGTGAAACGCTTCTGCGCTGAGTGCACCCCCTGCCCTCATGGCAAGCGGAAAGACAGCTGCTTGGTGTGCAACCCCTGCCCTCACGGGAAGCGGAAATGGGACTGCGTGGCGTGCAACCCCTGCCCTCATGGCAAGCGGAAAGACAGCTGCGCTGAGTGCACCCCCTGCCCTCACAGCAAGCTGAAACGCAACTGCGCGGCGTGCAACCCCTGCCCTCACGGTAAGCTGAAATACAGGTGCGTGGCGTGCAACCCCTGCCCTCACGGCAAGGTGAAACGCAGCTGCGCGGTGTGCAAAACGGCATGCGCGAATCCGCCGAGGTCGAAGCGAGTCAAGCGCGAGCGGTCAAGTTCACCCGAGATCAAACAGGAGCCCGAGATCAAGCTCGAGCCCGAGATCAAGCAAGAGCCGTTCACCATCCGCGGCTACTTTGGTTTCGACGAGGACGACTGAAACACTGGGTGTAGCAGAGGACGACCGAAACCGAACATACAGCCAAACGTGAATTCTCCAATCAATCCCGTTCCCGTCGATAAAAAAAAACTAGAATACCAATACTACTCGTTCGTGTGCTGCCTGCACTTCCCCGCCCCCGCGCCGTAGTGCGCCCTGGTATCCCCCCCCCTCCTGACCACAACCCTGCAGGTATGGCAGTAGTGCTGCCCACACGACCAGCACCCGATGTGGTTGTTCCCGCCTAATTTGAAGTTCGGCTGACGACAGGCGGGACACCTCGTTTCCCGAACCGCCAGCCCCATCACGTGCGCGTCGCGTTCCCGCGCCTCCGCCACCACCAGCCCCGCGTTTACTTCGCGTTCCCACGCCGCGATCGCCTCGACGTCGAAAAGCGAACATCGCCCGCCTTCCCGGAAGTGCTCGTACCCCACAACCCCCTCGCCGCACTTGTAGCAGAAGTAGTGCTCGCACACGACGCAGTGCATTTTGTTACACCCCTCGCTCTTCACCACCCCGGCGCCGCACGTGGGGCACCGCTTGCCTTCGCGCTCCACGTACCGCAACGCCATGGCGTCCGCGACTTGTTCCCGGTGCTTCCGCCGCGCCTCGTCGCTTTGATTTTGCCCGGCCTTACCTCCACGCGCGCGCGCTTCCAGCACCCTCATTCTTGCGGATGGTGACAAACAAACCGTCCCGGGGTGCCACCCCTCCCTGCACAGCGTGCAGAACGCGTACTGGCACTGCACGCACTGCCCGCAGTGGTCGCCTTCGTCTTCCAAAACCGCGGCGTCGCACCGTGGGCAATACACCAAATCAGCCATGGATGCCAAACCTCGTTCCAGGGAAAGTTTCTCGTACCGCTCGAACAAAGCAGCGCCTGGAGAAATAGAAGAGGAGGCATCATGGGTAGTAGCAGTAGCACTAGCACCACCCGAATCGTCGCCAAAGCACAACACGTCTTTTATCGTCGCCGGCGCTAACGAAGCGCCGCACTTCGGCTCAGGACACCGCAACGCGCCGACCGCGCCTTCCGCGACGTGGAGTTTCGCCATCGCGGAAAGGCACTCCACGCAAAACGCGTGAGTGCACTTCTTTTGTTGGGTGGAATCGTTATACTTTTCTTCTGTTTTTTGTGTTGACTCACCGTCCGTATTTTGCGAAGTCGAAGCAGTTTCCTGACTTTTCAACGTTGGGATATCGAAACAACACACCCGCCCGTCGCTTCGGCGCATTTGCGTACCGGAAACGTCATCACAGAAACAAACGCCGCACGTGTGTAGCGCGCGTGCGTATCGCGTCACCCGATTCACCGCGCACGTGCGGAGCAGCACTTGCAGCGCCTCATCAGGTGACCGCGCGCGCGGGACGCCGCGAACGACTTGTTGTGATGAAGCGTCTTGTGAAACGGGTGACGCGTCATCGCCGCGCCACCCGTCTCGCGCGCGCAACTTCACGTGTCGCTCGCCATCCACAGCACACAAGAAGATGTCACTCACCGCTCTTTCTCTTAAGTACTCGACCCAGGAGAAAACCACGGCGTCACCAGGGCAGGCGTTCCATATCTCGTCAAGCGAGGTCGCCGCGGCGTTTAGCGCGAAACGCGGGACCCAGGACGCGCTCAGCGCGAAGACAGGCGCGCGTTTCGATGGGTACGTTTTCGGAAATATAACACTCAGGCGTACGGTGGGTAAGCAACTGGCCAGGCCCACGGGAAGGTCGAGGGCGGGCTGTTCCGAATTTCCTCGCTCCAAAAATACGCGCGTCGGCGTTTCGGTGTCGCGCAAATCGATCTCGAGGTCGAACCGCAACAAACGCTCCCCCGCGGCGTTTTTTTCGCCTTCGTCAATTCCTTCGCCTTCACCTTCAATTCCTTCACCTTCGTCACCACCTTCCAGTGCAAACGCGGTGCGTTTCGCGCCAGCCGCGGCTGGCCCGGAAAGATCGTTCCCGAAAATAGAGGCTAGCGCGGTGAGCTCGTCGCGCTGTGCGGCGCAGTTTTCGTCGTTTGTAAATTCGTTTTTTTCGCCATCGTCATTTGCCAAATCCAAATCTCTACACTCGGCTAGCTGCGACACGAGCGCGCGTTCCAAGTCCAGCTCCCACGGCGTATCCATGGTTACTCGATTTTCTTGTCACTACTCACGCCCGTAGGAGGTTTCGCCCGGAGCATCACCCCGCCCAGCAAGGCCAACACCAGCGCCACTAAACACGCCCCCGCGTACGCGGGTATCAAGATGGCGTAGACGCGATCTGGGAACCACGTGAGGACGACGTGCCCGGGCTCGATGAAAGGCGTGACCAAAACCCAGACGGTGTAGTACGCGAAAAGCGCGGTGGCGACGACGAAGATGGCCAAACCCGCGGAGCGGTCGTCCATGGGAACCAAGGTGGGGGCGACGAGCTCGAAGACGAATGAATCTCTTCAGTACGAATGTGAATCTTTCTGGGGAAAACGAGGTGCTGCTAAAAACAATCTTTTCGAACCCTCCTGCCTCGATACTCCTCTTCAGGCATAGTTTTCGGACTGTGGACTTTCGGAATCTCAAGGATGAACGTAAGGTTTACTCTTTATGTATCCTTGCGCCTTGAGATCCTCGGGCACGAGCTCACCCCATCTCTCACTGTTACCGGTCTCGTGCTCGAACGCGTTCGCGCCGCGAAGGAGAATTTCCCAATAGTCGAAAAATTGGTCGCCGTACCTCAAACACGGACTGTATGAGTTCCAGACCATCCGCCCGAGCGTAGCATCCGTGAAAACGTCCTCGTACCAGTCTCGCGGCCGTTTCTTGTCGCCGCGCATATAGAAGCCATCTTCGCCCCCGGTTCGCCAGTAGTCGTCCGCTTGTTGCGCCATATAGTACGACGCGGCGAGGCTGCGGACGTCGATGTGGCAGGCTTTGAAAAAGTCCTCGCACAGCACCTTGACGTATCTGAGCAGCACTTGGTATTGGTTGAAGACGGACAACGTGTCCCACGACTCCTTGTACCGCGGGTCCCTGTATTTGTCCGAACAGCGGGGCGCGAAGATTCCTTCCAAAAGTTCGGTGTTTGTTCCGGAGTCTTTGTCAGCCTCGAACTCGAACACTTCCTTCAGCGCGGCCTACGGCGCGCTCCACAGCGTATCGTCCATCGCCACGAGCTTAAGTTCCTTTAAAACCGTCGAGATGTGAAGTGCAGCCTTCACTGCGATCAACCCCCGGGTTACACCAACAGGCACGGGGTCGAAGGGCACTAGCGGGGCGTCTCGTTTGGGGACGTAAACCTCAGGGGGCGGTAACGTTGGCACTTGGAGTGAACTTTTCAGTTCTCTAACCGAAAGCGACGCGTAGTCAGGGAAGAAAGCGAAGCGAAAGATGTTCAGGGCTACATCTCGCGGCAGGGTCTCGAACGTGGTCATGGCGGGTTGGTAGTTACGGGTGAGCAGTGGTGGTGAGGTGCGGAGAGGTGTGCGAAGAGTTTTGCAGCAGTAAGTCGTTGCTTTTCACCGAAAAAGTTTCTTGGAACGATCGAAAACTTCCGCCTCAAAGCAAGCCACGACCTCTTCTCTTCTGTTGTACGACCGCACATCGTGACGCGCGCGTGACGTGGCTTGTACTCGTGGGTTGGATCTAAAAGAGAGGCGGCTGACCACGAGTGATGGGACGAAAGCGATGCTCGCTCGGCAAGGAGAAGCGTAGCTGCGTGGTGTGCAGCCAATGCCCTCACGGTGGTCTGAAACGAAACTGCGGGGACTGCAACCCCTGCCCTCACGGCAAGCGGAAAGGCAGCTGCGCGGTGTGCAACCCCTGCCCTCACGGCAAGCTGAAAACCAACTGCGCGATGTGTAGCCCCTGTCCTCACGGGAAGGTGAAAAGCAGCTGCGCGAAGTGCAACCCCTGCCCTCACGGCAAGCGGAAAAGCAGCTGCGCTGAGTGCACCCCCTGCCCTCACGGGAAGGTGAAAGGCAGCTGCGCGGACTGCAACTCATGCCCCCACGGCAAGGTGAAAAGACTCTGCGCGGTGTGCAACCCCTGCACTCACGGCAAGCGGAAGGGCAACTGCACGGCGTGCAAAGCGACACGTGCGGCTGCGCCGAGTTCGAAGCGGATCAAGCGCGAGAAGGAGAGCTCACCGGAGACCAAGCTCGAGCCCGAGATCAAGCAAGAGCCGTTCACCATCCGTGGCTACTTCGGCTTCGACGAGGGCGAAGGAGACGGCATGTAGGTTGACTAATTTGACTATTAGTGCAAGCTTTGTTTTCGAAGCGGTCTACTGTATCCCAAGCGTATCTATCTAACTATGAACGTAGCCCAGCGTCCCAGCGTCCTCACGTTTCCAGGAACTCCAACCCCCGCGCTACCGGCGTCAAGCCGTGTTTTTCTAAATACTCCGCGCTCCAGAACTTGGACAGGTGCCTCCCCCCCCCGTCGCACGCGATTGTGACCACCCTGTGCCCCGGCCCTAACTGAAGCGCCAGCTTCGTGGCCCCCACGATGTTCACACAAGACGAGCTCCCGAGAAACAACCCGTCGCGTTTGGCCAAAAATCGACTCATCTCAACCGCCTCGCGGTCACTCGCTTTGAACGCGCCGGAGATGAGTGGTGTGTTACTACCTGACGTGTTTTCGTCGTGTTTACCGGTGCTGCGCGCGGATTGGCGGCTGTTATCTCTGAACGTATGACTGGTTTCGTCTTCGTGTTCCTCGAAAAGCCCCTCGTCACCAAGCGCGACGGAAAAGTTCCGGGTCAAGCGATTAATCCCGACGCCCTCCGTGATCGTGTCGAACGGGTTCCGTAACCGTTTCCCTTCCGCTTCGTGGTGCGTGTACAGAACACCGCGCGTGATTTTGTTGTAAAGGGAGGAACCTTGCGGGTCGACCAGGAATATCTGGACGCGCTTGTCCATTTTCTTTAAAAAAAGCGCCACGCCAGCCAGCGTCCCGCCGGTACCGCACGCGCAAACGAAAGCGTCCACGAATCGGCGGGTGGTTTTGGACTGTTTCGTCGTGTATTTTGCATCAGACTGTTTTGCGCCAGGGTATTTCCTCATAGACGAAGAGTTGTCCCCATCGCGCGTAGACAAAGATGTGTCTCCAATCGCAGTATCGTTCCCACTCCCCACCAAACCCAACCCTTTGACTTGTTCCCAGATTTCTGGCCCCGTGCCGTCGTGATGCGCGCGGGCGTTTGCCAGGTTTTCAAACTGGTCGGCGAACATCCCCGAGCCCTTTCCGTTTTCCGCCACCGCTTCCGCGGCTCGTCGTCTCGCCACGTTCACGAAGTGCTCCGCGTGCGTGATGCTCACCGGCCTTACCGGTTCCACGGTCGCGCCGAACGCGCGCATGAGCTGCGATTGTGAAAGAGAAGTGTCAGTCTTGTAAGGGCAAACAGTGTGTCAGGATTTGGGAAATGCAATACGTACCTGCGTCTTCTCCTCGGCGGCGTCGTCGGGCAGCGACAAGTGCGCTTCGCACCCGAGCGCGTTGGCGACCATCGCGATTGAAACGCCCGTGCTCCCGGCGGTGCCTTCCGTTACGACGCCTCCAGGTTTTAAGTCGCCGCTCGCTAAGGCTTCCCTAATGATCTTCAAAGCCACCCGGTCCTTCACGCTCCCGCCCGGGTTCGCGAACTCGCACTTTATCAAAACGTCACAGCCCGTGTGGTTTGATAAGGATTGGATGCGAATCATCGGCGTGTTGCCTATGGTATCAAGCACGGAAAGGGAAACGGGCGGCGGGCTCTGTTGCTGGGTTTTTCTGGTGACACCGAAACCGTCCACGAAGTACCACCGCGCCGCCACGAAACAGGCTCCCGCGATTGCGCCGAGAAACGCCGAGCCGCCTGGGGGGGAGATGGGATCGGGTCGTGGTGAGATTTAACGAGAAGATTCGGCGGCGTGATGACCACGTGTCCTCGGAATGAACACGAACTCGAGAGGAACATGTACGTACCCGTGATGACAAAAGACGTGGTTCGCGCGTGACTCTCCATGACGCCTCCACGCGTAGGGCCGGGTTGACCCCGCGGCGCGGCCGCCGAGTGAAGGCCCATGGCGGTGGGTCGGCACTTTCAAGGAGTTCACGAGACCTCGAAAAAAGGACAACTGTTGCTTTACACTTCCAAAAGGACCGATAGACCGATCGTCGTCGACGTCACACGTGCGCGCACACCACCGCGTTCCCGGCCAGCTCGCGCCTTACCGCGGTCGTCCGCCGTAGGTTTCCGTACACCCGTACGTTTCCGTACGCTAGCAGTAGGTTTCCGTGCACGTCTTCGTCCACGCGACTACGCGAGACAACACTTTCGGTTCGGACGCTTGGTTTTTCTGGAAAGTCTCTCTCGTCCCTTTTTGCAAACATGGCGTACGCCTCTCCCTCCCCTGAGTGGGCGCAGTTCCTCGCCACCGACATCGACCGCAACGGCGAGGTCAGCGCGATGGAGATGCAGCAGATGCTCGCGATGGCTGGTTTGGTGTTTTCCCTGCAAACCGTGATGAAGCTCATTACGTTACACTCGCACCGGGAACTCGGGACGCTTGATTTCGGGGAGTTTCAAAACGTGCAGAGTTTCCTGCGAAACATCCAAGCCAGCTTCCAATACTTTGACCAGACGCGAACGGGTAGGCTGAACAAAAGCGAAGTCTTAGCGGCCCTACGCCACGCCGGGTTCGGGCACGTGGACCAAGGAGCCGTGAAATCGTCCTGCCAAGCCTTTGACCCCGACCGCACAAACGCGCTTTCGCTCGATCAGTACATCGCGATGACGCTGTTTCTGCTCAGCGCGAAGGTACGTATTTTATTTCCCAAATCTAGGCACACTGTTTGCCCATACACAAGACTGACACTTTCTTTTATTTCTCAGCGCGCTTTCGACGCCTTCGACGCGACGCAACCCGGTAGCGGGAGGATCACGCTGGACTTTAACCAATTCGTATACGCGGCGTCGAAAACGAGGTAAAACTAGATTTCTTTTGGAGTGGAAGACGCGATGCATGTGTGTCTTCCGACGAGTCCCGGTAATACATCATAGAGTTAAGGTGTTTCGGTATGGTATCTCGAGGGCATGGCGATCAACAACACAAATCATACATGTGTTTCTGGTAAAAACATTACAACCGCCCGTCGCGCGTGTCTCATCTTCATCTCAATCAGTCTCGTCTCACCCGTCTCACTCCTCCTTCGTCTCCGAGACGTGCGGCGGGTTCCCTCCCGTGACTAAATTGACCAGGTAGAACAAACACATGAACGCCGCGCCGATGAATATCACGCCGGACGGCACCATGGACGCGCCCGCGAAGAATTTCTTTCCCATGATGGTTCCCAACGACGCCGTGATGCCGGCGCTCGTGACGGTTTCAACAAAGCTCCCTTTCCCCGCTTTCCATTTCTTTAAACTCAGCGCGCCTAGAATCATCAAAAGCGATCCGAACCCGCCACCGAACAACAAGCTCTTGGTGCTTCCCGCGATGACGAACCCGGCGAGACCAGACAAAGCCACGAACAACCCCCAGGGCAGGGTGAAGCAAAAGTCGTGCCGCGGCAGGATGGACATTTTATGTTCGCTCGCTTGGTGTTCCTGCGATGGGGCCGCGCCGAAGGTGTCCGTACCACCTGCAGGGTCCGCGGCGTCTGCGTTTGTCGTGGAAAATGCAACGGTGCTACTCCGCCCTGGGCCTTTCACAAGCGCAAACGCGCTCCGCCGGAACCGGGTTTCTACTGGGAACCCAGGTGCGTTACCAAGGCCGACGCGCACGCGCGGGGGCGGCTCCAATCGATGCGATCGCTTTCCCGTCGAATCTCCGGAAAGCGCGCGAACGTCCGAGAAGGCGCGTGCTTGTGTAGCAGGCACGCGAACCCGTGTCCCGCCCGGGGCTGGGCTCGACGGCCCAACCACACGCAGTCGATACGTCGAGGTCACAGAGCAAAACTCCATGCACGGCGACGGAAGCGTCCGTCCCAACTGCGGCACGCGCGCGCGCGATGCGCCAAGCGTTTCCAAAGTCACTTTTCTTCCGTGACAATGGATTGGCTGAGTAAAATGCAGGTGGCCAATCACTGCGAAGGTGTGATTTGCAGAGATGCATGCGCAAAAAGCGAAAAAAGAAGTCGCGAGAAACTTCTTTTGTGGATTTTTGTTCAACTCCAAATCTAAACGTTAATTACACGACGGTAAGCCCCCCCGTCGCCTTCGCCTTGGCTTCCAACTCCGCCACAACCGCGTTCCGCGAGTCTTCCTCCTGTAGCGAGTTGAAGTACTTGTCGTAGTACTCCGCGGCGAGCTCAAGCTGATCGAGGTCGGCGTAGATGTCGGCGATCACGCCGAGCGCGTCCGTTTCGCCGGCGTGGTCGGAATGTTCCGTCGACAGCGCCAACACCGTCTGCATCGCCAGAAGGGCTTCTTTGAACCGTCCCAGCCGTTCAAGAGCAGCACCCATCCCCCGCTGCGCTTTTCGCAAAGCTTTCCAGCCCTCGTTGAACGAATTCGGGTTGCACTCGATGTCCCGCAGGGCGACTGCGCGGGGACAAGAAATAAGAAAAGTGTCAGTCTTTTTTTCGTAACCGCGCAGACAGGTTTAGTGTGCTCTGGACAATCGGCAAACAGTCGTGTGATTCGGCTGAACAGTCAGGCCGTGGGATTGGGGTAGGGTAGTACTTTCAACCTGTACTCCGTACAACGCAGTAAACAGTCAGGTAGGGGCAGCAAACAGTCGTCGTGTTTGGGAAACACGCACCTTGGAAATCCGCAAGCGCCGCCGCGTCGTCGCCATTTTTCAAAAAGCTCTTTCCCGATTTCAGTTTTTGTACCACCCGCGACACGGTTTCGTCATCCGCCTCGTCCGTGGAATCCGCGCTCTTTTCGATGAACCTGTTTCCCGCTAACGGCGCGGTGTACGGCCCGATCCCGGCTTCGCGCATCTCCCGCCGCAATTCCGCGTTTACTTTGAGCAACTTTTCGTTAAGAAACCGAACCTGTTCCCCCTTCTTCCGCGCTTCGTTGCCACCAACCGCGCTGCCCACGAACCCGACCGCCTGCCCGAGCACCAACGCCGCCACGAGGTACTTGTGGTCCATCTCGAACCCGGCGAACCGAACGCTGAAGTCCTCGCGGAAAATCTCGTCGGGTTCCGTGAGGCCTGTGGGTGTTTTGGAGGGTTGAGTGTCGTGTCAGTCCACCTTCGTTGAAACGGAGAATCGGAGAAATGGTTTGAAACAACGCGAGCTTGACCGATGTTTCTTTATTTTTCATCATTGTCGCGAACCTGTTGGCGTGTCGGAAAGTCGGTTGCGGCCGTCTCATCTGGTGTGGGTGACGTCCGCTTTCACGCGTGCGGGGTGGGTGCGCGTACCTATGGGGAGGCTCTTGAACGGCCCGTTGGTGGGAGACAGATCGCCGTCGAACGCATTGGCGAGCGCGGCGTTTGGAGCGCACGCGACGAGCGCAGCCGCCGCGGCGGTCGCCACCGCGGCGCGGCGCAGGCGGTCGGCGACCGAGACTTCGTCGCTTGCGCTGCGATCGGTGCTCGCGGCGCACGCCACGGTGCGTCGCGCGCGGGGCGCGGTTTGGCCCGGCGCGCAGGCGCGAACGCCCACCGAACTCAAGGCACACGTCGACATCGATGCGGACGCAGCGGTGACGCGACGGCGGGAGTGGCTCGTGTAGGGGCGAATGCGCGAAGATAAAGAGAGGCAACCACGAGGACACGTAATCTTCGTCATCCACGTGGAGATCGACGGTGGCGCGTGGCTCGCCGTCAGGTTTCGCTCTGTCAGCGTTCAAAATGCAACGACGAGCTGCCGTTCATCAGAGGGGCCTGCACGCCCCCCACACCTTGTGTCTCGGGAGACCACCGCACCCACGGCGTTTGCGTGTTTCGCGCCTGGTGTTTCGTGGGACACGTAACTGACGGAACCGGTCAAAGTCAGCTCTGAACGCGGCAACCGGGTCGGCCACGTGTTCATCCAACGTGCCCTGTTTCTGCACGGGCAACCCACATCAAACCGGATTACAAGATGTTCTCCCCGAAACACCGCTCGCGGTTCCAGCGGTGTCCCGTGTGCGACAAGGACGTGCATCGCGTGTTGCTGAGTAGCCACGTGGAGGTGTGCCTCGAAAAGGGGAGTGCTGGGGGCGGGAGTGGGGTGAGTTTGGTACCAGGCAGTGCAGGTAGGAGCGACGACGACAAAAGGGCATCTGACAGTTGGGGACAAACGAAGGAAAAGGAAAGTCCCCGCGCGGAGTGTTCCGGGCGTCACTTTGGGGAGGACACCCGGGAAAGGTCTTGGGAAACAAATCAAAATCATCACCCGAATAACAAAGCATCTTTCAGCACAGCGGGCGCGTTCGCGAAACATTTAGGGATATCGCCGGCGATGAACAAAGAAAACGACGACGCGGATGGCCGCGGCGTTTTCGTCAAAGCGGGCGCGAGGAACTCCAAAGGCGGGACCCGCAAAAGCGGTGGACCCCTGAGCGGGTGGGCGGTCGCGACGGGCGGCGCTGGCGTTGTTTGTCCTCCCGTCCATTCGTCGCTCGACGAATTAATCCCCTGTTCCGCGAAACGTTCCGGGAGCGACGACCTGGTCGCGCCCGGTTGCAAAAAAGCCGCCGCGCGAGGCGACGACGGTATGACGAAAGCACGCGGTACCGATGATACCGACCCGGAAAAAGACAACGAGGACACCGAAGAGCACGCTGAGGACGTTGAAAAAGACGACGAATCCGAGGATAATAAAAACACCGACCCCGACGTGGACGCGCGCCGCGAGGAAAGCGCGCTCGCGGTTGGCGACGGCGGTTTGTTTCACTTTCCCGTCAGGTGCGTATTTGCATTTCCCAAATCCGCCCGACTGTTTGCCCATACAAGACTGACACTTTTATTTTACAATCGCAGGGTCATGTCCGGCGACCACCGGGACTGCGGGATATGCTTGACCAGGTTCGACGACACACAGGGCGTGACGCGACACGTGCTGTGGCCGTGTCAGCACGCGCGGCAGTGCGGTACCTGCGCGATACGGATATGGCAAGTCCCGAAACAAAAACGAAGGTGTCCTTGGTGCAAGTCGAAAATCGACATCCGACCGAGGCCGTTCAAGCCGTTTTTGTAGGCGAACTGCTTTTAACAGTCTATCGCGTAGTCTAGTCTTTAACTGCTTTTGGCATCGATTTATGATATGAGCGTCACATACCTATACTACCACCTCTCCAAGCTACTGTTGTACCACCAAGTCCCGCTCCGGCACGTCCCCCTGGCCCGACCGCAGAAGCTCGGCGACGCCGCCGTCGCCGTCCACGGTTTCCATGACCTCCTCGGCCCAGAAAAAAGTATCGGCGCTCGTTTCGTCGCCGTCGCTGCGACTGTTTGCCACTGCAGCGGACGGCCCGCACGAGTTCACACACGTCATCGCCACGACTGTTTGCCAGTCCCAGTTATCCAGAGATTCGGTTGTGACGTCGTTTGGCGCGCGCCTGTCGTTGGTGACCCACTCCTTGGCCTGCGCCGCGAACAGCAACAACGGCGGCGTGAGTTGCACTTCCGCTTTTCGTGCGCCGCCGCAGTTTTCGCATTTTGGACACCGGCTCTCCGGCCCGGCGCCGTCCACAGGCCAGCACAGCCCGACCCCACCGAACCCGTACCGCACGCACTGGTCCGGTGCCCGGCGCATGCGCTTGGCGAACTTCAAGTACTTCCCGTCGACCCCGTCCACGGACCCAGGTTCGTACGCCTCGGCGGCGTATTCCTGAGCGTTTGCGTTTGTTTGCTTTCCCGAATTTCCTTTTCCGCCGCCGGCGCCTTGCGCGGTGATCGAGCTCACAATCGCAGCCGCCGCGTTCCCTGCGTTCGTCTGCAACCCCTCGTCCATTGCGTATTTGTGCAGCAGCCTCTCCGTGTCCGCCTGTTCCGTTGAAGTCAACACGGAAGCAACGGACGCGTGCGGTTCGTAATCCGCCGTGAGGTAAAACTCGGGAAGGGCCGGGCCTGGCCACTTTTTGGGCGACGCCGCCGCCGCCGCAGCCGCCGACGAACTCGCGTCCATCCCCGTGTCCTTTCCATCCGCGTCCCTGAAACGTACGGAAGACGTGTCTTTGTGTATTTTCGATGTCCCACCATCCATGTCCCTCGTTGCGAGCGCGTCCAGCGCGTTCGCGAGAGCATCCGCGCCTGCCGCGGCGTCGCCGTCGCCGCCCCAGTCGTCCCCGGCGTTGCCGCCCCAGTCGTCGCCGGTGCCGCCCCAGTCGTCAGTCACCTCGCCCACCGCGGCGCCCTCGTTGTTTGACGATGGTACCGTGGATGGTCGGTGCGTCTCGGTTGCAGCGGCGGCGGCGTCGTGTACCAGCGTCGCAGCGGAAACAGGCGGGAGCTGCGCGCGCAAACACCGCCACCGCCCGGCGTTTGTGTTGGCACCGGGACATTTGTTGTTGAAGCACGTCAGGAGGTACAAAACGCGGTCCACAACGGCGTTGCCGCCGGTGAGCTCGCCGGACACTAACGGCGCGTGCGCCTGCGCTACGAGTGCCATCGTGTCGCCGCACCGGGCGCAAACGGTCATCTCAGGTGGAGGAGGCGCGGCGCCCAGGGACCCGGACCACCCGAGATCGCAATTTGCCGCCGCCGCTGCTCTGACTGGCGGCCAATCCGGGACGCCGCCGATTTTCGTCGTGCGGTGGTCCAAACGCTCACCGCCGCCGACCATGCGTCCGGCGAAGCCGAGCAGGACGGGCGCCGGGACGGAAGACGGCGCCATGTCACGGGAGCGGACCTGGGAGTGATGCCTAAAGATTTTGGAGGCTGTTTTTTGTGTCTTGGCGAGCGTTTCGGTAATGTCACGAAATTTTTACATCTTGAGGCAGTGTGCTCGTTGCTCGCAAGCCGGGGGGGGCTACGCGGCGAGCTCCTACCTGTCTCGACTAAAGCTACAACACCTCACGCTGTTTTTTCCTTCCGGAGCGTCGTCCACGAGTTAATCTCACGCTCAACAAGCGCGACGCCTTGGTCCACAAGGTCCTCGAACAAATCCGCCTTCAAGCTGGCGACTTTTCCTTTTCGGGGCCCTCGACGGGGACGTTCGCGGTCGGTGACCTGGTTGGTGACATCTGCGAACGCGCGATTCCTTCCTGGAAGCGAGCCGTCAGGCCCGGTACCAAAACCACCGACACCGAAGCTCTTGCGTCGACGAACGGTTTTGGACTCCCCTCGTGTTTCCTTCGCGGTGGGGATGACCGAACCGGGACCGGGACCGCTTCCGTTCCGGGTTCCCCTCGACCTTCCTCCAGCGCGTGACTCGGATTGGAACATGAAGAACGTACGTCCGCGCGCTTAATGCGCCTGCGTCTTGAAGATGGTGCGGAGAAAGGTGATGGCGAGGACGAACATGGCGTGTGGGGGGGGTGCGTCGTGGGTGTGCCGCTGATGCCGCAGGCCGTGACGACGCACCGAAATAACGCTTGCTTTGGGTTCCCCTGCCGTGATTTTTTCGCTCAGGCCAACAAAAGACGCCGACTGTCGACACCGCCCTTCGTTCGCGCTCCCTAGGCACTCCGCCCGGCGGCGTCATCGCCGCCATCACCGGCATGACCCTCGCGCTGAGCGTGGCGTGCGCCCACGCGTCTCGTCGCGTCTCCGTTTCCGGAGCCGCGGCGTGGCGCGAAGTCGCGCGCCGACAAAACGTGCCCGGTCGCGAAACCCCGACGGGCCGATGTCGCGTTACTCACCGCTTCGTTCGGTGGACCGCTTCCTCGCCGACCTCAACGAAACACGGGCCTGGTAGGTCATTGGCAACCGCCGCTTCTTCAAACACACGCGACGTGGTTGGCAGCGACGAAACCTTTAACGACAACCCGAAGCTACCCTCCAACCCGAAGCTCCCCAAAGTCCTCGTAATAGCCGGCCCCACCGCGGTTGGCAAAACGAAGTTGTCCCTCGCGATGGCGCTGCGACTAAACGGCGAAGTCGTGAGCGCGGATTCCGTTCAGGTATTTAAAGGGTTGGACGTGGGGAGCGGCAAGCTGCCTGTTCAGCTGCGCCAGGGTGTGAAACACCACCTGCTGGATATCGCGAACCCAAACGAAGACGTCGGGGCGGGTGATTACGTGGACCGCGCGCTTCGGGCAATCGACGACATCGTGAGGCGCGGCAAAACGCCGATCGTGGTGGGCGGGACGGGGATGTACTTGAGGTGGCTGATTGACGGGAAACCGAACACACCGCCGAGTGACCCTGACACCGCGCTCCAGGCCAAAGAAATTCTAAGGAAAGTTGCGCATGAGGCGTCGGCGGCGACGAACGATTCGCAATCGCAATCAGACTGGCATTCTAAAAAGCAAAACAAAACCGCAGACGAGGTTGAATCAGACGCAATCGCGTTCGCGAAATGGAACGCCGCGATGGTTTACCTTCAAAGCGCGGGCGACAAGACAATAGGGGATAGACTGGCGCGGAACGACTGGTACCGCGCGGAGCGCGCGCTGGCGGTTCTTTTGCAAAGCGGCGGTAAGCCGGTTGTGGAGTTCGCGCCGGACGAAGTTCCGACGTATCAATTCACCTGTATCCTTCTTTCGTCGCCACGCGTGTCGCTGTACCGGCGCGTGGATTTCAGGGTGGAGGAAATGGTCCGGGACGGTTTGCTTGACGAAGCGACTGAGTTACTACTGTCAGGCATGACACCAGGCTCGACACCAGCATCGAGGGCGATAGGGTACCGGCAAGCCATGGGGTTTTTGATGTCTTTGGTGAACGATGATTTGAACGATCGATGCTCTCACGGTTGTTTACTCGAATTCGTCGAAGAAACGCAGCGCGCCACGCGGGCGTTCGCCAAGAGGCAGTTCACGTGGTTCCGTGGGGAGAAGGATGGGAGGTATGTTTGGCTGGACACGACGAAGGTCACCGCTACGGAGCTGCAGGAGGTGGTGAGTGGTTTGTTTAGTGGCGAGTTTAGTGGCGAGGACACGCAAAAACGCGAGGCGGGTGAAAAAAGTGTCCCAAAAAAAGAAGAGACGAAAGAAAACTCGCCGGCGTTTGATTCGACGCGCGGCGAAGCTGACCACGCCACGTCGCAGGAGCTGAAGCGGTACGCTCCTGAACAGTCGATTTTTGTTGACGAGGAGGCGTCGAGGGAATCACGTACCCACGTGGATGCGCTGGTGCAGAAAATTCGAAAACACAGAAGCTGATGGAACACTTCGATGTAGAGGGCTAGAGCGAGCGTTGGAACTTTTTGCCTCTAGCCCTTTTAGCTCGACGACGTTCGACCGGTCAGAAATATATTATAACTAGTCACAGACGCTTCGATGTAGAGGGCTAGAGCGAATACAGGGCTGGAGCGTACTACGCTTTAAATCCCAAGCTGGCGGTACCCGCGCTCTGTTTTTGTTTTGTTTTCCCCTCACACCTCCTCGCGCCGAGCGGGAACGTTTTTGGGCGGCCTTGGTCATCGAGAGGGCGACACCAGTGCTCTTCCTTGGGAAGGTGTGGCGCCTCGCCCGGCCCGCGTCGTTTCAAAAAGCCAACCCGGTTCGCGCCCCGGTCACCGGGGCGCGTTGTTCCGTACGGCGTTCACGTCTCGATTTTTCAACGCGCAACCGTTTCGCGCGCACTCGCAGTCCACCACGAAGTATTCCGCGCGAGTGGACAAGGCGGATGGAACCGTCGGGAAATGTTTTACGTCCCTTGAAGACTTGGACGGGAAGGCCACAGATCGAACACATCTTCGTCGTGTTGAACTCATCAACAAACACCGTCGGGAAGGTCTCGCGGATCAACTCGCGCGTACCTTTCACGGGCACCGAGCGCTCACCGGGTCCGCCGGAGGGAAATAAGGCGCCGCCTTGCGCCCAAAGTGGAGGTGGTTTCCCGCCGGGTTTGGGGTTCCCACGAAACTGGTTCACGAACTCTTTCAGTGTTTTGCGCTTGAGGCAGTACAGGCGGAAACTCTGACGAGCCCATCGCAGGAGCAACTTCTCGCCCCTCAGTGTGCCGTAGTGGTTGTAGTACGACGCGACGTGCGCGGTGAAAACCGCCGGGTCCAGGGTTTTCGTTCTTGTGGCGCCGAAATCCTCGAACGCGGTTCTCACAGCCTCCTGTCACATCCACACTCTTCCCTGGTGCACCGCCGAGTCAATCCCACCCCTTCGTCAGTACCAGTTTCGGGTAAGCGCTTGCGTCTTGAAAGTTTGCCCGTCTGCCTGGTCTCTGCGGCGTCGGCTTCGACTTCGGCGAGGGCCGCGGCGGCGGTGGCGACAACGGCCTTTGCGCCATTGCTGGCGTCTGCGGCGAGCCGAGGGTCGCCCGCGCCTGCCCTTGTGCTGCCGCGCGGCGCCGCCCATTGCGGCGCCCGTGGCGGCGAGGAGAGCTTGCCCGTTCAGCGGGGGAGGGAAGTTTGCGCCAGCGGCCGCCGCGGCGCCCGCGGCGGCGGCGGGAGGAACTTGCCCGTTCAGCAGGGGAAGGACGTTTCCACCTGCGGCCGTGGCGGCGGCGCGCGCCGCGGCGGCCACGGCGCCGCGCGCCGCGACGGCCGCGTCTTCGCGCGCCGCGTCGGCCGCGACTTTAGCAGCTGCCTCGCGTTTCTTGCGTCGGCGGTGAGACGACCCTCGCCCTTTGCGGTTGGGCCTCTTTCATTGTAAAAGAAAAGTGTCAGTCTTGTATGGGCAAACAGTGTTGGGATTTGAGAAATAAAATACGTACCTTTCGAGGGATGGCACCGTCGGCATCATGGACAGCGCCATTGACGGCGGCCAGCGCGGCGCCGTCCGCGGGGGGGAGAAGTTGTGAATCTGGAATAAAGTTCACGCCGGCGCCCAACACGCCGTTGGCGACCACGCCGTCGCCAACCGCGCCGTCCGCGGCGTGACCGTGTTCGCCCACCATACACACGTTGTCTCTCCCCGCGTCGTTCGCGACCACTCGCTGGGTCTGGAGTTGTGCTGGCGTCGCGGTACTGAGAAACGCCGTCGCCGCCCTTCCGTTTTTGGCCGCGTGCTTCAGTGCTCCTGCGTTGATCCGGTGGAACTGCACGCACAGTTCCCTCGTGTTCAGGGAAACGTGGAAGGCGAACCGCAAGTTCTTTCTCCCGCAGCGTACTTTTCCGAGCCTGAGAGAATGTCCCCAGTTTTCGATTCGCGCCCGGTTGCGGTCTCCGAAGTGCGCTGGCCGGTCGGCACCCGTAAAGAACCCCAGGTGAACCCCGATGTCGAACAACGCCCCGTGATCAATCGGAATGTGCGACTCACCGATTTGTGGACGTGGAAAAATGTCAAAACTCCGAATCATCAGTCGTAGGTCGTTCGCCTTGACCCGCAGTGCTTGGTGCGGGACACCCTGCGTGGTGGTGAATGCTTCAACAACCACGAGCGTTTTGAAGTCCCACTTCAACAACGCGAGGACGCTCGGGTGACTTTTTGCACGAAGCCAGCCCGGGTCGATCCAATCTTCGTCCCCGAGTCCGAGCGCGGCGCGCTCGTTGGTCATGTACGCGCGAAGGCTAAACTGAACACCAGCGCCGAGCGCGTTGAAATTTCGGGTGGCTTTGTTGCGGTTGTCCAAAGCGTCCCCGGTGGCCACGGTGAGGTTCACGCGGTGTATCATCCACTGTTGAATATCCTTCACGTCGCCTGCGATTGTAAAAAAAAAGTGTCAGTCTTGTATGTGTATGTATGAGCAAACAGTCTTGGGATTTGGTAAAGTCCGGATTTTTTAAAAGAGGAACGTACCGTCGGCGACGTCGCCGCGATTGAGGAGGTATGCAGAGTAACCGGCCTTTTGCCTGCTGAAAAAGTTTTCAGAAAGACTGTTTCGCGCGTTGACTGACATTTCTCGGCAAACAGCATTCGTAATTTTAGACGCACCCGTTGGGGGCGGGGGCTGTGCAGGGTGACCACCGAAGTAATCCCTTTTAATCTCCTGCACGAACAGTACGGCGGTCGTGGGAGCGGCCCGCGTCCGCCCCCGTCCACCGGCCCGGGGATCGGTCAGCAGTTCCCGGAACCACTTATCGCCCCCAGCGCCACCCCCATGGATGAGGGAGGGCAACTCCGAGTCTTTGAATCTGCCTTCGGGGTTCTCCAAATTGTCTTTCAGCGCGAGCATCAGAAACAAAGACCCAATTTGCCAAGCCCGAACCCGGAGCTGCGAATACACCCCGACGGCTTCGTGCACGTACTGCTTGAAACGCACCTTGTCGTTGTCAACCAGTTTAATATGCTTATCAAAACACTGCTTTATGGTCGTAACCTTTCCGTATGTTTCGTTGTTGTACGCGTGCGGGACGACCGCCGGGTTCGCGTCGTCGTCGTTGTCGATCGCCACGGCGTCGCCCGCGGGAACGCCGTTACCGGGAGCGACAAGAGCGACGACGGGAGCGCCTTGAATGCCAGCGCCGGGCCCGAGGCCTGCCCCGACGGGGTTCCCACCGAGCTGGCCGCCCTGGGGGACGCCTGCCTCGATGGGGTTCCCACCGGGTTGGACGCCCTGGGGGAGGGCGTTCAGCCCAAGGCCTACCCCGACAGGGTTCCCACCGGATTGGCGGGGGACGCCACCGAAGGCTCCTTGTTGCGACCAGGGTCTCCGCGGCCCAACTAGTTGGACCGCTGGGAGCCGGGTAACCGCTTCGGCAACCGCGCCAGCCCCAGCAGGAAGAGACCCGGGAAGGATAGGGTCCGCGGTACCGAGTTCGCTTTCCCGAAAACACGAAAGGCAAGGCACGCAAGTTTTGGCAAGCTCGCAAAGCGGCTGCAAACCGCGTGGTTGACTCGGAGGCGCTCATCTCAACCGAGGCTGTGCGCCTCGCGGTGCCGCTGAAACGACTGCCCAAGATACTTCGCGGGCAAACGTATCAGCGCGTGCGCGATCTGTGGCGAGGCGACCGGAGCGCGAGGACCAAAACGAAGCTTCCAAAACGCGTGAGAATGAGATTCACGCGTTTTGAGGGTCCGAGGTTTTTGCGTTTCGTATGGTGTGTAGGAGTGCGACGGTGTTATTTGGAGAAAACGCTCGAGAGAAGGTTCAGGCCACGACCACTGGATGCCGTCGGCCTCACCCGCCCGCGTGCTCGCGGCGTCACGACGATGGTATTCGGGCGATGTTTGGTGGAGATGTTTCTTCGGTTTTATAGCGCGTGTCGGCACTTCCGAGACACCGTTTCGCCACTTCGCGAAGCACGGTGCACAGGGCACGCGCGACACCTTTCACGGGGGACCGTCCCCGGGGACCGGGGGGGGTAACGCAAAGCGAAAGACTCAGGCGCTGAGGATGAGTATGGCGTCGCGGGCGGGACGCGTCCTCCTCCTCCCCCGAACTTGCCTGCCAATGACGTTGAAAGCAAAGCCAAAGGCGAAGACGCTGAGCGTTTCAGCTGAGCATCTCATTTTTGGCATTTTGGCGCTCCCGAGGTTTTTGTCTCCATCTCGTTTCCCGACGAGGGCGCGTCCACACCCCTCCACACCGGCGCGGAGGCGCGCGTTTCCATTTCGGGTCCGGTTCGGGTGTCGCCGTGCGCTTCGACGGTCCTCGCGTCGTCCGTGCGTGTGGTCTGTAAAAAGGCGTGTCGTTTCGTGGTTAGCCCTGGTCCAGACCCCGAATGGCTGCCCACGGCGGTGACTACATAAACGGCACCGACCCGTACGCGACTCCCGGAGGGGACGACGCGTACCTCTCGTCGTTGCTTTCGTACAGCGTGTCCCAACTAAACAAGGAACCCGCTAACTTACTGGAAGCACGCACAC
>Ga0209192_10000260_pt1 | contig 60037 bp, 47 predicted proteins | sample ArcticOcean_MG_C_11_FD_187433 | JGI IMG/M metagenome (GOLD analysis project Ga0209192, IMG submission 187433) | Marine microbial communities from western Arctic Ocean - ArcticOcean_MG_CB2_154 (SPAdes) (version 2) | ecosystem: Environmental > Aquatic > Marine > Oceanic | place: Arctic Ocean... | reverse complement strand
TGGCCGACATCGGCGAGCAGAGCAAGGCGTTCATCGAAAACCTGCCGGACGATGCCGCGGGAAAGTTCAAGGTACTGCAGGGCTATGAGTTCCTGAACACAGAAGCGCAAAAACAGTTCCTGAAATTAACGCTACAACTTCGCAAAGCCATAACTCAGTCTTTTTTCAAGAACGTCGAGAACATGGTTAATGAAATGTCAGATGACGACATCGAACGCATGACGAATATGGTGACGGACCTGAACGATATGCTGGTCAAAAAAATCGCGGGTGAAGGCCCCGAGTTTGCCACATTCATGGACAAGTATGGCGACCTGTTTGGTGACAATCCTCCAGCCAATCTGGACGAGCTACTTGAACAAATGCTGCAACAGGTCGCAGCAACACAGTCACTGTTTAATTCCGTTAGCCCTGACCAGCAACAGCAGCTGCAGAGCATGATGCAGAGCATGATGCAGGGAAAGTTTGGCGACCCGATGCTAGAGAGTGAGTTGGCGAAGCTTTCCAAGGAGCTGGACTTCCTTGACCCGCAGGGCAAACAGTACAACTTCTTGGGTGATGAAGAGCTCGACCTTCTTGCTGCAATGGCGCTAATGAGAGAAATGGCAGAGCTTGACCAACTCGAGCAGCAAATTCAACGCGCTCAGTACGACGGTAAAATAGATAACATCGACCGCGACCGGATTAAGGCGCTGCTTGGAGACGAAGCGCTGGAGAATCTCGACCGGATGAAGAAGATGCTCGAGATTCTTAAAGAAGCGGGCTATGTCAACAAAAATGGCAACAAGTGGGAACTCACGCCCAGGGGCACCAGAAGCTTAGGCCAAAAAGCACTGGTGGAGATTTATGCAAAACTGAAAAAACAGAACCTGGGTAATCACGCTACGCCCGAAGAAGGCAGGTTCGGCGAACGACTTGAAGAATCAAAGCCGTACGAATTCGGCGACCCCTTTCACCTGCATATGTCACGAACCATCAGAAACGCCCTGAATAGGGAAGGTCCCGGCGCGCCGGTTCAGCTGAAGACCGACGATTTTGAAATTTACCGTAGCGAGCTAGTTACCCAGACCGCTACCGTGTTAATGGTTGATCTATCCTGGTCCATGGCACTTCGCGGGTCCTTCCAGGCGGCTAAAAAAGTTGCCATGGCTTTACATCATCTCATTTCGTCTGCATATCCACGGGACAGCCTGTATGTCATAGGCTTTTCAGCTTACGCCAAAGAAATCAAAGCCCACGATCTGCCCTATCTCCAGTACGACGATTACCTGCTTGGCACAAACATGCAACACGCGCTGATCCTTGCAGAAAAACTTCTATCGAAACACCAACAGGGCACCCGGCAAATCATCATGATCACCGATGGTGAACCGACGGCGCACCTTGAGAATGGCAGCCCGGCCTTCGCTTATCCTGCGACACCCACGACGATCAGCAAGACACTTCACGCTGTTAGGAGTTGCACCAAAAAAAACATTACGATTAATACCTTTATGCTCGACAAGCGTTACAACTTAAAGGCGTTCGTTGAGCAAATGACGACCATTAACGGCGGCAGAATCTTCTATGCGGAGCCTCAAAACCTGGGCGAATATATCTTGGTGGATTATGTCCAGAACAAGAAAAAGAAACTGACTCGCCGCTAACGGCAAACAAAAAGCGGCAGGGGGTTAAAACGGCACAGGCGCTTCAAAAGTCACCCGTTCTTTTGTTTCCGGATGATCAAACTGAATCTTGCTCGCATGCAGGCTAAGCCGATCCCTTGCCTTGAAGGCTTCTTCATGGGCGTAAAGATCACAGCCTAATATCGGATGGCCGATAGCCGATAGATGCAACCGAAGCTGATGACTTCGACCTGTCACAGGCATTAACTTGACCCGACTATAGCCCTCCGCGGCATCCATGACCTGATACCGAGTCAGGGAAGCTTTACCCGATTCAAGATCCACGACCTGTAACGGGCGGTTGTCCGGGTCCGGTCTTATCGGCAAATCGATCTCTCCCTCTTCCTTGTCTAACACCCCGTGAACCAACGCTATGTACTCTTTTTGGATGGTTCTTTCCCTGAATTGTCGATTCAAGTCACTGGTCGCTTTTTGAGACAGCGCAAGCATCATCAATCCTGACGTATCCAAGTCCAGCCTGTGAACGGTCCGCACATCAGGGTAGTCAACCAGCATTCTATTAAGGACACAGTCCTTTACAATCCTGCCCGGCACACTCAGCAGTCCCGAGGGCTTACAGACCACCAGCAAATGTTCGTCCGTAAACAACACCTGAACCGGATCAAAACAGGGTGCTGGAATATGAAAGGTGTAGTTAGTTTTTTCAGAAGGTGACATTGTCGTATAGTGCCCGATTGACACGGGAATTTCCCAGATAATCCATAACTTCTAACGATGATGGTCTGCCTTCCAATGGCAGTGATTTTCATATCCAAACAATTGCAAAATTCAAACCTTCAAAACCTGACCAACCTGACCAACCTTAAAAGATTAGCGAGTATTGAGCTTGGGAAACTTGGGCTTGGGAAACTTGAGCTGGGGAAACTTGAGCGCGGTGATCGAAAAGCGCAACCGGCGGTAAACGAAGTCACTCCTGCGATGCACTATCATTCCTCACATCAACTTTTCACGGCTCTAAAAGACAACTGGTGCAAATAACGTAGGCATGCTGCGGGTCGTTCAGGTTCGTTAAGAAACTCACTTCTTGCTCTAACTTCCGGTGTAGCATGGCCATCGGATCATTTTTTGTCATCACCTCAGAGCTCGCTATTTCGCTCGCCAGCAGTTTCATCACTTTTTGCTGAGTGGTTACTTCTGGTTCTACATGCCAGGTTGAATAGTCATCAACCCCGGCGAGTTTTGCAGCAGATTCAATCGCTTTTTCCAGGTCTCCAAGATTATCTACCAATCCAAGTTCGAGGGCTTTGTCGCCGGACCAAATTCTACCTTGAGCAATTTCATGCACGTCATCCACCGACATATTTCGACCTTTGGCGACGGTTTCCAGAAACTGCTGGTAGCCTGAGTCGATGACTACCTGAATAAATTTCGAGTAAAGCGGGGTTACCCCACGCTCGATACTAGCGCCCCCTGTGATAGGTGTTGTCCCCACGCCGTCGCTATAGACACCATAACGCGCCAGGGTCTTTTCAATCGTGGGTATGAAACCAAAAATCCCTATGGACCCTGTCACTGTGGTTGGCGATGCCCAGATCTCGTCTGCTGTAGCTGAAATCCAGTAGCCACCTGAAGCTGCCACCGACCCCATCGATGCCACCACCGGAATACCTGTTGCTTGCACACCTTCCAGTTCGCTGCGAATACTTTCGGAAGCTGATTTCGAGCCACCGCCGGAATCGACCCGTAAGACGACTGCAACGACATCTTCATCCTTGCCCGCTTTACGAATGAGCTTATTAAGAGACAGGTTGCCAATAGTACCGGCGTCAGCATAGCCGTCGACAATGCTGCCAACCGCCGTGATGACGGCAATTTTCTTGCCTTTTACAACGTCGGGTTTACGTTCGCTTGCAAGGTAGTCTTCAAAACCAATCCCGCGATATTCTCCTGATTCTTCGTCTTCGCCCGTTAACTCTCTGAGGTAAGTCCTGAGATCAACATCGGTAATCAAACGATCAACAAATTTATTCTCCAGCGCAAGCACGCCGAGATTCCCACCAGATGCTTTGAGTTCATTCTCTACATCAGCGAGCGACTGATCGATACTCCCCATTGGGAGCTCACGGGTCATTTCAAAATCGCGGGTATAGGCGGACCACCAATTGTTAAGAATGCCCATTCGGGCCGTCTTATCTTCGTCCGACATATTGTCCCGAAAGTAGGGCTCCAGGGCTGATTTGTATTTACCCACTTTAAAAATGTTGACTGAAACATCGTAGTTCTCAAGGATCGTTTTGTAATAGGTCCGATACATACCATAACCCTCAGGTATCGCCGCGCCCTCCGGGTTCATCAAGACCTCGTCAGCGTGTGCCGCGAGAAACAACGCGGATTGACTGTATTGGGTACCTTTGGCGATAACCTTTTTACCACTCGATTTAAAATCTTCAATAGCAGCAGCAACACGCTGGAGTTTGGAAATATAACCAGGCCCCATATTGTCAAAATCCAGCACCAAGTATTGAATTCTTGCATCGTTTTTGGCCTGTGCTAGCGCATTCACAATATCTTTGACAAGGGTTTGCTTGGGCACGTCACCTGAACTCAAGAAAATCTGCGGGTCAAGCGCCGTCTTTTGTTCCACCAGGCCTCCGACAGGATTCAGTACCAGAGCGCCTCCGTCCGGTACATCGATACCGCTACCCCCAAGCCCACCGACCACCAGAGCAATGACCAGTAAAAGCGAAAAGAGACCGAAAACAAAAACTTGGGTTGCTTTTAGAAATTGCCAAAAAAACACAAGGACACGTTTTGTTATCTCAATCACCACTCTTCAATTCCTTTTAACCAGTCTATTAAGTTTTGTCTTAAATCGATCAACGATCAGCGACAAGTTCAGTGTAACTGAAGTGCATCACTAATTTTTGTTAATGGGGTTGGGGATCCTTCAAAGCCAGGCCCTGATCATACCGCGGCCGCTTGAGTTTGGAAGAATATCAGCAAAAAATCAGAAAACGCCGTACCTGACCATGCTCTTAAACAGTGGTTTGTCTCACCTACCTTCAAGGCTTCAAGGCTTCAGGGCTTCAGGGCTTCAGGGCTTTAGCGCCTTTTATGCTTACCGTATACTGGCCCATTACGATTGAAATTTCACAGGTAACCGATGACTTCGAACGATGATGACCTACTAGCCGGTATCACTGAGCTTGCCCCCCGATTACTCACTACAATGGAAGCCTTCGAGCAGGTGCAGCGAAACATGCACCCCTCTCGTCTCCCCCAGTTGGCAGAGTTCATCTCCCCTTTTGCTACTGACCTAAGGCAGGCATTTGATACCTTTAAAACACTCACCTTTCCAGAGCACATCTCAAAGTTCGGCAAGCATCTCAATGAAGCCACGACTTATAGTCTGCGCGCCTGCGACGGAATCATAAACTCCAACGGTGATACCTTAGCGGCGATGAAAGCCATGCGCGCACAAACACGTGCTCAGGAGACGCTTTACCCAACAGCCAACATCCTGACGCCTATCAGCCAATACTTTCTAGAACTGCCGCAGCGAGATAACCAGGGGCTTCTGGAGAAGCTCAACGTTGATCGACCCGGCGAAAAAATCGGGATCTTGAACGCCGAAAACGAACGAGATACGCGCGGTGGTTTCAGTTTGTACATACCGGAATACCTGGATAACTCACAACCGGCACCGCTTGTCATCGCCCTGCATGGTGGAACAGGTCATGGCCGTGACTTTATGTGGTCCTGGTTAAGAGAAGCCCGCACGCGCGGTTTCATGTTGCTTTCCCCGACCTCACAACAGGATACCTGGTCACTGATGGGTGAAGAACTCGACCTACCTTTTCTATTACGCATGGTTGAATTTGTCGCCAAAGACTTTGCGCTGGATCGACAGCATATCCTACTGACGGGAATGTCCGATGGCGGCACTTATACCTTGCTCGCGGGGTTACAGGCAGAAAGCCCGTTTACGCATCTGGCACCTTTTTCGGGCGTGCTACACCCAGAGATATCAATGAACGGCAATATCCAATACGCCAAAGACAGGGATATCTATCTGGTTCACGGAACCCATGACTGGATGTTCCCCATAGAAACCGCCTACATGGCGCAGGCTGAGCTTGAAGCCGCAGGCGCAAACCTCACTTTCAAGCCCATAGACGAACTGTCCCACACTTATGCAAGAACAGAAAACCCCGCAGTACTGGACTGGTTTCTAGGCTGACGCCAGAAACGCCCGCGTGATCGTCAGGAACTCTTCCAGCTGATCATGATGCAGCCAGTGGCCAGCATCGTTAACCTGAACATGTTGCGCGTTCTGAAAATAAGGCAGTGGATCCTCACGTCCCTCTTGTGCAAACCAGGACTCCGACCCGCTCATCAACAGCACAGGCTTATCTATGCGTGACCAAAGTTCCCTGGACTGTTCACGGTTGATTCCAAAAGGTTTCATGACGTGGGTGTAGTTATCAAATTTCCAGCTGTAAGAGCCATCTTCATTTTGGTTACTGCCATGAATAGTCAGATGACGAGCCTGGTCTTCACGAAGATGGCTATTTGCCTCATGCATTCTGGTGTAGGCATCTTCCAATGTGTCGTAACGCTTAGGTTGCCGACCCGAGGCCTTTCTGGTGTGGTCAATCCACTCGCGCATTCGCTCGTGAACCGGGCGCTGCTCTAATTCGGCGGGTGGACCACCTGTACCTTCAATGACAATCATTTTCTCAATATTCTCAGGATAGATACCGGCATACCGCAACGCCACGCTGCCACCCAGCGAGTGCGCGATAATCGTCACCGGGGCCAGTTCCTGTTGATGAATCAATTGCGCAAGGTCGTACACGTACTCACTGTGGCTGTATGCCGCGCCATAAACCCACGCCGAATCTCCGTGGCCCCTGAAGTCCGGTGCAATGATGTGGTAATCATTCCTGAGTGATTGGGCGACCCAATCCCAGTTATGGCAGTGATCCCGGTTCCCATGAACCAACAACAATGGCGGCGCACCAGCATTCCCCCAATCCAGGTAGTGCAATCTCATGCGCTGCGAAAAGTAAGTATGAGACGTCGGACTGGCCTTGCCGCTCTCTGCTTCCATAGGGATTTTCCTTTGCCTTGTTCACTGAATCTGTGGGGCGCGGAGTATAGCACCGTGTCGCTTTTGCGTTGATACAATCAACGTATGATCTGAAACCCGATGATTCACAGTAAATGAGATGCCCACGGCGATGCCCCCGGCGAAGCCCACGGCAATGCCCACGGCAAAACCCACGGCAATGCCCACGGCGATGCCCCCGGCGAAACCCACGGCAACGCGCAAGACCTGTTCGCTAAAGAGATTTCCGCCTATTGGCCGACCACCTGTTGCACGCCGACCGCTGGCCAGACATCAAATAAGCACCGAACAAGAGAAAAACTGATTATCGTAGTGGCCACCAGCCTCTGTCCCCAGCCTTGGGCACCAGACTTGGGCACCAGACTTGGGCACTGGCAAACAAATTCCTACGCATACCAGTTCAGGATGACACTAATCGGGCAGCCCAAGTACTCTTTTGGCAATGATATTTAACTGTACTTCGGACGTACCGCCCTCAATCGAGTTAGCTTTGGTTCTCAGCCACGCGCGAGTCTGCGTCAATTCGTCCGCTTCAAAACCTTCACCTTCCCAGCCGAGCATCTGCGAACCCATCGCTGTTAACATTAGTTCATAGCGTTTCTTGTTTTGCTCGGTGCCGTACAACTTGAACATCGACGACACATAACTGGGAGCCGTTGTAGACTGGCTCTCCTCAACGTTACGCTTCACCGTCAGGCCGAATGCGCGATCATCCATAGCATGATTAATCACGTCATTACGCAAGCTGGTATCCACAAGCCTTCCTGCGTCGACACCAACATACTGTTTCGCAATCTGAGCAACAGAAAGACTCTTCTGACCACCCCCACTGCCCCCGCCTATCATGGTTCTTTCGTATTGAAGCAGCCGTTTTGCCACGGTCCAACCATCATTGACCTGACCTATAACGTTTTTTCGAGATGCACGCGCGTCCTCAAAAAAGGTCTCACAAAAAGGGGAAAGTCCACTGATCAGCTTGATGGGTTTCACGGTGACACCAGGCTGGTCCATCGTAAACAGAACGAAGGTTATGCCACTGTGTTTCGGCGCACTGGGGTCCGTACGGACCAGGCAGAATATCCAATCGGCATTATCCGCACCCGAGGTCCAGACCTTCTGCCCATTGATCACATACTCATCACCGTCGACTTTCGCGCGAGTTTGAAGACTCGCCAGATCAGAACCGGAATTTGGCTCACTATAACCCTGGCACCACCAGATTGAGCCGTCCGCGATTCTGGGCAGGTGCTCAGCTTTCTGCTCATCAGTCCCGTATTCCAGTAACGCGGGCCCAATCATTGACAGCCCCATGCCAACCAACGCCGGACGAGCGTTAATGCGCGACATTTCCTGCCGCAACACTTGGCTTTCTTCCGCTGAAAGGCCTGCACCCCCGTATTCGGTGGGCCAAATCGGGGCAGTAAAACCACGCGCTGCACATCGATCCATCCAGGTCTTTGTCTCAGGGTTCCGATACTCGATCCGGGTACCGCCACCAGGCGTTTCATTGGCTGGCATTGGTGTCCTTATGGACGCCGGGCAGTTCTCTTCGAGCCAGCTTCTGGTTTCTTCTCTAAATTTTTCTAACGACATTTTACCCTACCATCTAAACTTTTGATTTTGACATTACCCTATTGATTCGAGATTGGTTCGATTTCAAACAAGGTGATTTCTGATCTCGTTCCGACCCGCATCACGGGCCCCCAAGTCCCTGTACCCTGGGACACATACAATCTTGCTCTGCCGAGTTGATACATTCCGACAACCCGGTCAAATACACGATTAACCACCAGATTAAATGGGAAAATCTGACCATTGTGAGTATGTCCGCTAATCATCAGGTCAACGCCAGAAGCCGCAGCCGCTTCGAACCCTTTGGGCCGATGGTACAGTAATATACCGAAAGCCTGTCTATCAACGTCAATTTTGACCAGCTCTTGTTCAACCTGATTTGAATCATCACGATCATCAATACCCAAAACTTGGACATCCTGTCGATGATGAATGGCATTGGTACGCAGTATGTTTACGCCCAGCGCGCGCATCCTCGCCAGGATCTTATCCAGATCCTCGTATCGCTCATGGTTACCGATGGTGAAATAAATCGGGCACTCCAGCGTACGAAGCACCGCCAATTCTTCTTCAAGCACGCCGCTCGCATCAATAAAATCGCCCGTAATACAAAGAAACTCCGGCTGCAATGCCCGCACCTTACGGATCACTTGGTCAAGAAAGGCTTTGCTGCGCGAACCAATGTGGACGTCAGTAATCTGAACAAACCGCAAAGGGCCAGTTAAAAGACTGGATTCGAAGGCAACTTTCTTAACCACCGGAAAAAGCGCAAACAGAAGCCCCACGATAGAGATGAACATAGATATCCCCAGCACCATCACCGCCGCAGACCAAACGTCAACCAGGCTCAACAGTACCGCAAATTCGAAAACCAACAGCGTCATCAACACAATTGGACTCAGGCCGAGTAAAAAGTCCGAGGCATGCCGCAAGCCTCTCGCGAGCGGCTGCTTGACGTCTCGCAGTAGCCACCGACTGACCACCTGGCTTGATACAATCGGAATAAGCAGTAAGGCGGTCACCAGCGGTGTTAGATCAAGCCAATGGCACAACCTAAGCACCGGATAAACAAATAGCGGGAAATGCACCGCGAGGAAAATCGCAATCAAGATGCGCAGTCCCGGTGGTCTTCTCTGGATCTTGTCTGGTGTCTCCGCAGCGTTCATTCGAACTCCTTGACATCGACAAGGCTGATAACTTTCCAACCCGCACCGGGTTGCCAGTCGTCAGCGGCTGTTACCAGACGCAATCGGCCAGAGGCATCTATCGCAAACAGGACGACTGCCTTATCGGCATATTTCTCCAGATACTGTTCCAACCCAAAGGCCTCAGTTAACCCGGTTTCCTTGGTCACCCAATTGTCACGAAGGTGTCCTAACATCTGATTATGAGTTACGTCCTCTCCAAACAAATGTTTACCCCGCAGTCGCTTGCCTATTCGGTGCTTACCATTTTGCTTGCCTTCCGCGGAAGTCGGCAGTTCATAGAGATGCTCAGTCCCAAACTCTCGCCTGTAATGCATTGCGGTCAGTACATCAAAATTTGCCCGCCCGGACAGACTGATCAAGTTACCAATACCTGATAGGTCAAGGTATCGATCTGCATGGTCCGAGATGGGATTCCCAAAATAAGTCTCGATGCCGTCCATGCGCGCCTGGCTGATGTGATCCCAATCGCTATCAGCAATAACCACCCGTACGTCGTTTACAACCAGCGTTTGGGCAATCATTCTGGCCACCCTTCCGCCACCAATAATCAGATATCCCGACGGCGCTGGGTCACGAACACCAAGAAAAGCTGCAAGCGGTTTTGCCGTAAGACTTTGCAACACCACCGTGCTGATGATCACCAAAAAAGCGAGCGGCACTAGCAGGTTCGCCCCGGGCGCGCCTTCCTGCTCTAACCTCAACGCAAAAATCGCTGCAACCGCAGCACATACGATTCCCCGTGGTCCTATCCAGGCAATAAGTGTTTTCTCGCTAAGACTTAAATCACTGCCGATGGCAGAAATAAATACCGAAATAGGTCTGGCGATAAAAATAATGCCCCCGACCACAAGTACCGAAGTCCAACCAACCGCGACAAAGCCCGCGAGGTCGATTCGAGCGGCCAGGACTATAAACAATCCACTGATAAGGAGCAGCGACAGGCTCTCTTTAAAATCCAGTATGTCATCGACATCAACACCACGCTGGTTCGCCACGATCATGCCAAATATCGTGACGGCAAGCAGTCCGGACTCATGCAACATTGTTTCGGACAGCGCAAAGGCAACGAACACCATCAACAAAGTAAAAGGGCTGCGCAGATATTCAGGCAACCAATGCTTTCGCAGAATATGGGACAGGCCAAAACCAAAGATAACGCCTACGCCGGCGCCGATGCCAACAACCTTAAGAAACAGCAGCATGATATCCACAAAGACGTCGGAACTCTGGGTCGCGATATAAAAGTCGAACGCGAGTACCGCTAACAAAGCCCCAATGGGGTCAATAATAATGCCCTCCCATCGCAGGATATCGGCAACCCGCTTCACGGGCCGCACCGTGCGTAGCATCGGGACAATCACCGTCGGCCCGGTCACCACGACCATGGCGCCAAAAAGAAACGCCATGTCATAGTCGAAGCCGATCGCCAGGTGTGCAATCACGCTGGTAATCACCCAGGTTATCAGCGCACCAATCGTTACCAGATTTCTAACCGTCGAACCAATTTCTTTCAACTCTGTCATCTTTAGCGTCAGTGCGCCTTCAAAAAGAATAACCGCCACTGACAACGAAATAATCGGGAACAGCAAATCACCGAACAAGGTATCCGGGTCCAACAACCCAGCCACCGGGCCGACCAAAACACCAAATATCAACAGGAACAAAATAGCGGGCAACCTGACTCGCCAAGCTGCCCATTGAGCAACTGCCGCGAGCAAACCGATCCCGGCAAGGGCCAGTAAAGGGGAAATATCAGCACTTTCTATCACAACAAAAATTACCTTAGTGAGCTGCCGAGAATATCCCGGGCGATGATGTGGCGTTGCACTTCTGACGGTCCCTCGCCAATACGGCGGATTCTCATTTCTCGGTACCAACGTTCAAATGGGAAATCCTTCGTGACACCATAGCCTCCATGGATCTGCATCGATCTATCCACAACTCTCGATGCACCTTCTGTAGAAACCAGTTTAGCCATCGCAGCTTGTTTCCTGAAAGGCAACCCCTTGTCTGCAAGGTCTGCAGCCTCAAGCGTCGCCCATCGGGCCTGCTGAATATCTATTTCGTTATCCACCAGCATCCACTGAATCGATTGGCGAGAGGATAAAGGCGCACCAAAAGTCTCGCGAATCTTCGAGTATTCCACTGCCATTTCATGCGCTTTGATAGCGACCCCAATGCAACCCGCACTATACGGAATCCGTTGCCTGGACAACCGATCATTTGCGATTGCGAAACCTTTGTTAACCCCACCCAGCACATTTGCATGCGGTACCCGCATGTCTTCGAACTGCAACTCGGTCGCGTAATGTGCAGAGCGCAGCGTGTGCACGATACGCCGAACATAAAACCCAGGCGTATCTGTGTCGACGATGAAACAAGTGACCCCTCCCCGCCCCTTGTCCGGCGACGTTCTCGCAAACACCAGACCAAAATCAGCACGGTCCGCACCTGAAATAAATATTTTTGAGCCATTGATAACCCAGTCGTCGCCATCCCGGACAGCGCGGGTCTGAATCGCGCGGGCGGGATCAGACCCCCCGGATGGCTCCGTCAATCCGAAGAAACCTCGTTTCTCGCCACGTAGTGTCGGATACAGGTAGCTTTCTTTCTGAGCGTCACTGGATTCAAATAACTGCGCAAGACCGGCACCACCAAAAACCCCATAGCAAGGGGCATACAAACCGGCACGGTGCTGGGATATCTCCATCGAAATCAACGTCTGGGTCACCATGTCGATATCAGGCCCACCATATTCCTCCGGGATCCCTAACCCAAAGAGCCCCATACTTTGGACTATCGCTTTTAACCTAATCGAGTCTTCTTCCGCTAGCTCATCTGTATCGGGATCAAGGTCAAGCTCAAGGGGCACTATTTCTTCGCGCACAAACCGACGAACCATCCGCACGAGCATGTCCTGTTCCTGGGTGAGTTCCAGTTGCAACGTTAGCTCCCTACTTTTGTCTTTACTGCTATTTTTGTCAGCGCTGTTAGGGACAATCGTCCCAGTCCAGCGGTTTCTTCGGCTGTATTTTCTGTTGGATAGCAACCATGATCCGAAAAATGCGCCATTAACAATTCCCGGTAACGTGTTCGGTAGGCCATGTTTACCTCTACCCTGAAAAACGGCCACTTGCCCAGACGGTGACCCAGTTCTCCCTTCAAACCAAACAGGCTGCGTGCCCCCGCAAACCCAATATAGACCACCTCACGATGCTCGTTCGCTAGTTGAAACACGCCTAATTGACCCGGCAGACTGGCTACTAACTCAGGTGCCAGCGCCAACCAGGGCTTTTTGAGTCGAACGCCCATTTTTTTCACACAAGTTTGTTCAATAGAGAAAGACGTTAACAGAGCAGTTATTAGATTGAAAACGCAATTCCAGGCAGTTTCCACAGGGGTTTTTCATCTTGAACACCCACGACAGATACTGCAATAAAATGGGAAACCTACTTTGAACCTGGGCTACTCGCTTGGACGGTTCACTAAACGACGAGTCTGTTCGCCATGCACTGCACGACTCTCGCAGCAGCGCGAGACAGGCGAAGGCTTACCTGAAAACAAACGCTGATCTTTTGGCTGCCCGTAGGGCAACAGCTGTAAACATCAGCCTTTAAAAATCAGCGTTTAGTCCTCGAAGGGCTCGGCACCAAAACCGACTATCATCGCTTTGACTTCCTCGAGCATGACATCGAGTTCAGCCTCATCGGTCCCCCGCATGACCAGGTTCGTACCATAGCCTTCCTGCCGATAAAACGGGTAACTGCCTAGGTCGACGTTAGAATGAAGATCCTGAATCTGTCCCAATTGAACGGCCACCTGACCTTCGCTCAGGTAGGCGCCAATGGATCTCGATCGAACCGGATCACCGCCATTCAATCGTTCTTTGGTCAACGTACTCACCATCGCCTGCATCACCATTGGGACACCTGCCATGACATACACATTCTCGATTTGGAAACCGTGGGGTCCTGAGGTCGGATTTTCGATAAGCACCGAGCCTTCTGGAACACGCGCCATCCGCAGGCGCGATTCCATCACCTCGGGTGGCGCTTCGCGTCGCTTAAGGATCTGGACAATCTCTGGATGCATGTAGAGCTCAACACCGAATGCCTTTGCTATACAGTCGGCGGTAATATCATCGTGAGTTGGCCCAATACCGCCCGTTGTAAACACATGATCAAAGGACTGACGACACTCATTGACTGTACTGATAATCGTTTCCTCTACATCCGGAATAACCCGGGCGTGAACCAGTCGCACACCGACTTCGTTCAACGCGGTAGCCAAATGCTGCAGGTTAGTATCCTGGGTTCGACCAGAGAGAATCTCGTTGCCGATAATAATCAGGCAACCGGTGACTGTTTTGGACATATGGCTTCTACAACGTTCGACGAACCCCAATGATAGAGACCCCGGCGCTCGTTGGCTATTCCTACACGGATCTAATCACTTTGTTACTCCAACCCCTCTCGAGCGATAGCCCTTCTCGCCTTGTAACTTCGCCATTGCCGTTGAGGGCAGAATCTTCTTGGCGATTGACATTCGGCGCCTATTTCAAGAGCACTTCGCTATACTGATGGCCGTCAGTGGCTTTGTGTATCCGACCCAAAAAAGATAGAACGATAGAACGATAGAACGATAGAACGATAGAACGATAGAACGATAAAAAATCTCTCATTCTGTCGATTCCGAAAACAAATAGGGAGAACGCTGATTAGGAAGATTTTCCCTTGTAAACAAGGCGACTTCGCACCAGGAACCTCACCCATTCGCTGTATTGCGCAAATTGTGGGTTCGGCTTCAGCGCAGACACCTGAGAAAAAACCTTAACCAAAGATTCGCTTCCATATTCGCTTCCATAATAAGGGCCCTATGAAAACTGCTTCCGAAGAACTTGATCACATCCTTATCCGGGGTGCCAGGGAACACAACCTAAAGTCTGTTGAGGTCAAAATCCCGAAGCGAAAACTAGTTGTGCTAACGGGCGTCTCCGGTTCCGGCAAGTCTTCCCTGGCTTTCGACACTCTGTATGCAGAGGGTCAAAGGCGTTATGTCGAATCACTGTCTGCTTACGCACGGCAGTTTCTAGGCCAGATGGAGAAACCGAAATATGACACCATCAGAGGCTTGTCGCCCACCATCTCTATCGAACAAAAAACCACCTCTCGAAACCCGAGATCCACGGTCGGCACGATTACCGAAATCTCTGACTACCTGCGGGTACTCTATGCTCGGGTGGGGCGCCAACATTGCCATAGATGCGACAAGCCGGTGCAGGGACAGACCGCTCAAAGGATCGTTCAGGAGCTGCTGAAAAAGAAAGGTTCCCGGATTTATTTGTTAGTGCCGTTGCTTGTTAACCGCAAGGGAGAACACCGCGAAATGATCGAAGATGCGCGCCTGCAGGGTTTCGTGAGACTAAGGGTCAATGGAGAGTGGGTACGAAGCGATGAAATCGAAGCACTCGACAAGCGCAAGAAGCACACGGTCGAAGCTGTGGTGGACAGAATCGTCATCAAGCCAGATGTGGAAGAACGATTGACCGAAAGTGTCGAATCTGCGCTTCAGTACGGCGCAGGCAGTTTGATCGCCGCAATAGAAGGTTCAAAAGATCAGTTATTCTCTGAGTCATTTTCCTGCGGCCATTGCGGTATTTCATTTCCTGCACTGATGCCGCAGTCGTTTTCATTTAACAGTCCCCAAGGTATGTGCCATGACTGTAATGGCCTTGGTACACAAGTGGCCTTTGATCCGGACCTTGTCATTCCCGATAAAGACCTGACATTAAGACAAGGCGCGCTGAAACCCATCGGCATGATCGATGAGGATAAAAAGTCTATGGGCGCTGTCTTCCATCGGCAAATGTTCAAATACCTGAAGGTCCCTTTGGACAAGCCCTGGCGAAAACTCACAAAAAAACAACAGAAAACCATTCTCTTTGGTACCGGCGAGAAGCGGTATAAGGTCGATTGGGGCAGCCACGGCACTAGCACGTCGCGATACGAGGGCTTGCTGAATCGGTTGATGAGACGATTTAGGAACACCCAGTCGGATGGGATGAAACGCTGGTACTCCCAATATCTCGCCAACACTCCCTGCCATACCTGTGCGGGGGTCAGACTGCGCGCGGAAAGCGCCGCGGTTCGTGTCGGCGACGCAACCATCGTGGAGGTTTCCTCATGGACGATAGACAGAACTTACGATTTTTTTCACCAACTGAAACTGCCAGGCGCAGCCGCAGAAATCGCCGCGGAAGTGCTAAAAGAGATCTGCAACCGTTTGGGGTTCTTGAATTCAGTCGGACTCTCTTACCTTTCTCTGGACCGGCTGGGCCCTTCCCTTAGTGGCGGTGAATCCCAGCGTATTCGCCTAGCCTCTCAAGTGGGCTCTGAGCTCAGTGGCGTTATTTACATACTGGACGAGCCCAGTATTGGCTTACACCAACGGGACAATGAAAAATTGTTGGCGACCCTCTGCCGAATGAGGGATATAGGCAACACCGTTATTGTGGTCGAACACGACGAAGATACTATCCGCGCGGCTGACTTCGTTATCGACTTCGGCCCTGCCGCTGGCGCCCTCGGTGGTCAAATCGTACACGCTGGAACGCCAAAAAGCCTTGAGAGAAACAAACAGTCGATCACTGGCAACTACCTGTCGAAGCGCAGTCGGATTGAAATCGCTGATGAAAGACGAATCCCCATCGGCCACATTTCTGTACTAGGTGCGTCTGCGAATAACCTGAAGTGCATCGATGTGGACTTTCCATTAGGTGTCATGACAGCGGTTACGGGGGTCTCTGGCGCGGGAAAATCAACCCTTGTCAATGACATCCTGCATCCGGCCCTAGCAAGACAATTTCATCAATCCACACAAAAAGTCGGGGAACACTTACGCATTATTGGACTTGAACAACTCGACAAGGTCGTTGCGATAGACCAGAAACCGATCGGCAGGACACCTCGCAGCAACCCCGTCACCTACATCAAAGTTTTTGACGAGATTCGCACCTTTTTCTCCCAGCTGCCTGGATCCCGAATGCGAGGATATAAGCCGGGCAGATTTTCTTTTAACGTTAAAGGCGGCCGATGCGAAGACTGTCAGGGGGACGGTGTCCGAAAAATCGAGATGCACTTCCTCTCTGACGTTTACGTTAAGTGTGACGAGTGTGCCGGGAGGCGATTCAATGACGCGACCCTTGAGGTAAAATATAAGGGAAAATCAATCGCTGACATTCTGGAACTCACCGTGGCTGAAGCTGTCGGGCACTTTTCTGAACATCCACGAATCGTTAACAAGCTGCGACTGCTAGTGGATGTAGGGCTTGACTACCTGCACATGGGACAGCCCTCTTCAACCCTTTCCGGCGGCGAAGCACAAAGAATTAAACTTGCCAAGGAACTTTCAAAGATCGCGACCGGCAAGACTTTTTACATTCTGGATGAACCAACGACAGGACTACATTTCGACGACGTCAAAAAGCTCTTAAAGGTACTGAACCGACTGGTCGAGGCGGGCAACACGGTCACCGTTATTGAGCACAACCTTGACGTTATAAAGACCGCCGACTGGATCATCGATCTGGGCCCCGATGGTGGACCTGCCGGTGGGGAAATACTTGCCAGTGGAACCCCTGAAGAGATCGCGGTTAATACGGACTCTGAAACAGGGAAATACCTGAAGCCGATACTGGACTCAAAACCACTGAAGAAACATGTCAGGCTGACCTGACCCCACCAAGAGCGATAAGCTTAAAAAGTAGCGCACACGCCTAACAATGCCCAACCTTATTGACCTACCATTTGTACTGGACTACAGTTACATGGAAGGTCAAAAACTGGCCTGCCGACCATAATATAATTAAAAACCAACAGGCAGATTCAACAATGAAATTATCTAAGATAGCCACAACGCGTTTGCTTGGTTCTTCGGTTGCTCTCATTATGAGTGCTTCCGTTTATGCCGAGTCCAGCGACGTTCTGGAAGAAATTATCGTCACAGCCCGACAGCAGTCAGAAACACTTCAGGATGTACCCGTAACAATTGCGGCACTGACAGAGGCCGACCTTGACCGCTACAACATCACAAGCCTTGTTGATGCGGCCAAAATGGTACCAAACATGGTCATTGCACAAGGTGGATCCGGCAATGGTTCCAGCCTGCGGCTTCGTGGTATCGGGTCTAGTTCTATTTCTGCTGCATTCGACCACTCAGTTGCCCTTAACCTAGACGGTGTCGTTGTTAACCGCGGACGGTTTATCCACAACTCGTACCTTGATATGCGCCAACTCGAAGTCCTTAAAGGGCCTCAGTCTCTCTACTTCGGTAAGAGCGCGACGGCTGGTGTCATTTCAATCACAACGAATGACCCTGGTGATGAATTTGAATTCGAGCTGGGTGGCGGTGTTGAAACAGAATACGACGGTACCTTTTATGAAATGGTCATCTCTGGCCCAATCACTGAAACACTGGGCGCTCGCTTAGCTATAGGCGGCTCAAAGAACGACGAACTCTTCGAGAACTACTCCTTCGATAATGATCCAAACGCCTCTTTTACGCCGTCAGCCACCTCTAATGGCAATGGCGCTGAAAAGTACTACGGTGACGAATCAACTAACATGCGTCTAACTGTGGTCTGGGAACCTACCGACAACTTCAAAGCAAAATTGAAGTACAACTACTCTGAGTTTGATAATTCAGGTGCAGGAACCGCCTACACCGAAGAACTTTGCGCAGAAGGTGCTCACCAGAAAACAGCCGCAGTCGGCCAATTGTTCCAAGGGGTCGATGACTGCAAAATCAACGGCAATACATCGAAGATCGGACTCAACCCTGCGCTACGCGCCGGTTTACCCCAAGGCTATGACGATGGACAACCTGGTCTTGAGCAAGAGACCGATTTCATTTCCTTACAAATGGTTTGGGACATCAATGAAAACTATACCCTTACCTCTGTTACCGGTTGGGTAGATCTCGAGCATTGGGAACTCGACGACTATAGCTACGGCGCTGGCGTTTTCGGTGGGTTGCATAACAATCTTTATGAAAGTCTTTCTCAGGAATTTCGTCTCGGCAGCAACTACGATGGCCCAGTGAATTTTCAGGCCGGTTTATTCTGGCAAGAAATTGAGCAAGAGTTCGATGCCTATCAGTACGCCGCGAATATTGGGCTCCTGGCGGCTGACCCATTCACCGGTAACGGATACGACTACAATAAACACCACTTCCTGGATACGGACGTACTCTCAGCTTTTGTGGCAGTCTATTGGGATATCAATGATAGGACAGAGCTAACATTTGGCGCGCGTTATACTGAGGAGGATAAAAAAGGCAGAATCGAAATTCCTTATGTTCATGCCTTCCTAGCTGGCACCTTTAGCGCGCCACCGGTGATAGACGGACTAGAATTTGATGACGACAACATCTCGCCAGAAATTGCTATCAATTACTACTTGAACGATGACATTAGTGTATTTGCTGCCTACAAAGAAGGCTTTAAGTCCGGCGGTATCGACAATAGCGCGCTACCAACCGCTACGTTAAGTCCCGCAGACGGTGATTTCAGTTTTCTAGTCTACGAATCTGAAGAAGCAGAGGGCTTTGAAGTCGGAATGAAAGGAAACTTTCTAGGTGACTCACTCAGGCTCAATGCCACTATCTTTACCTATGAGTACACAGACCTTCAAGTTCAGCTGTTCGATTCCACAGCCATTCAATTCCAGACCTTCAACGCCTCGGCGCTTGAAACACAAGGACTAGAATTTGACCTGCTTTGGAATACTAACGTCGAGGGTCTAACCGTCAGGTCAGCATGGGCTTGGACTGACACTACCTACTCTGAAGATTTCGTGAACGCGACAGGCGAAAACCTCAAAGGCGAAGACGGCGCTGGTAGTGCAGACGTTACTGGGTATCTTGGCTTTACTTATGACAGTGAGTTGATGGGTGATTGGCGTTACAGTGTTTCTGCTGATGCTCGTTTTACTGACGACTACGCTTGGACAGCAACATTGAACCCGTTTACACAGGATTCTTTCTGGGTTTCAGATGCGGCTATTAATGTTTACTCCGCTGATGGTAGACACGAGTTCAGTCTGATTGCTAGGAACCTCACCGACGAGTACTACATTACCGGTGGAGGCGCGATCCCGGGTAGAGTTCCAAGCAACAACACGGGAGCCAATACGTTAGACCAGGCAGCTACCGTGCCACTTGGAAGAACCATGACGCTACGGTACAAGTTTGCACTATAACCGGCGTTAATCGCAGCGCAAAAAAGGCGGCCTTGGGCCGCCTTTTTTTGTTCCGCTTGTTTCTTAAACATTTCACGACACAAACACCTCTCCAGAGATCGCCCTGAACTAACACCTTACTGATGATGTCGCGTGTTTGGTTCATAAAAAGAAGGGTTCAAAGCCGGTGGTATCGATAATAGTGCCCTGTGGACGTCCTCTCTTAGCCCCAGCACCAAACCAGACTTTCGTGACTTCCTTATTTACGACTCACGGACAAGCGAGGGTACCAAGTTCGACATGTTGTGGTGCACCGATATCGAACGACTGACCTTTAGAACTGCCAGAGCATGGAATAACGCCGAGTACAACGGCGAATTTATCAATGCAGACGGCGAAGATATGGACGGTCAAGATAGGGAACGAAAAGCAGAGTTGTTTGGTAACTTTGATGTTTCTTACGACGGGAACGTATCTGACAACTGGCGCATGTACCTCTTATCAGACACACGATTCGGTGATGAGTACGCAATATCGGCGGCAATTAATCCTTATGTGCAGGACGGCTATTGGTTGTTTGATACAGCGATTAGACTGCACTCGGCAAACGATCGCTACGAACTCGTATTGATCGGAAGAAACCCTAGTGACGAGATTGTCGCCTACTTACAAACCCAGGGGAGAGTCTTCCGACAATCAGTTTGCAGGCTTATGAACCTGCCTGTATGTTACGTCGTTTTAGCTAGAGATTATCAATGACTGACTTTGTCCCCGAAGAGGTTCCCATTAGACCCGCGGCAACGGTCATGCTGATCGACGATCGGCCTGACCTTCAGGTCTTCATGATGGAACGACATGCCAATACCGTCTTCGCCGGCGGGATGTGGGTATTCCCGGGCGGCGCCGTCGACCATCAAGACGATGCGAGTTACTTTTCAGGTATCGCGTCCCACCGAACAGACAAACAAGCCTCAGCATTAATGAACCTGGAAAACGGTGGCCTTGGTTATTACATGGCAGCCATACGGGAAACATTCGAAGAAGCAGGGGTGTTACTCGCACTGCACCAGGAGGACGAGTCTGAGCTTAATATCGCAGAGGCTTCAACGGCGAGATTCCAGCAATACCGAGATCAACTTAATGCCGGAGAAATAGAACTAAAGGCAATACTCGAAAAAGAATCCCTAATGGCCGATATCGGGAAAATGCATTACATCGCAAGATGGGTTACCCCTTTCGGGTCGCCTCGGCGGTTTGATGCACGCTTTTTTGTCGCCCAAATACCCAGCCATCAAATCCCGATCCATGACGATGGAGAACTGGTGAATTCAGTCTGGATGTCTCCCCGCGAAGTTCTTGAGAAAGCGGCGACCGATGAGATGGTCTTAATGTCTCCGACGCTTCGCATGGTGAAGTCGCTGGCGGAATTCGATTCAGCGGACCAAGTCATAGCGTCAGCCTCGTCAAACCCCGAGGACCACCGCGCAAGGGTCCACAAAAACACTGGCATCATCGTAATGCCCGGCGAAGCGGGATACAACGATGCGCTTACCGACGTCGAATCCGGTTGGGTGCGCCTGCGTCGTAGCCCGTAAATAGACCTGAGGTGTCAACATTTTTTAAGCGCAATCCTTTTTGAACCAGCTTTCTTTTCACGAGTCGGTTTTAAACCAGGAGACGCTGATCCGGGTGGAACGGGTTTGCCCAAAAAGACCTTTCTTGGTGGGACACCACTAACGTGAAATAACCAAAGCCTACTTACCTGAATACTTTGAATCGACGCTTAAGCGCCCGGCACCTAACGCTGCCACCATCAGTAAACCTGCCATAATGCCCATGTTTTTGAAAAAGTTTTGAGTTTCGTGACCAGCACTGAGGTCATCATCGACGATGTCCCAAAAGTTGTGCATGTAAACACTGATCACGAGGGTTAAACCTGCCAGTAGAAAAGCCATATACTTAGCTTTGAAGCCAACGATTAGCGCTGCCCCAGCGCCAAGTTGAATCACGATAGTAACGAGCAAGAGCATCGTTGGCATCGGTACATTATGGTCCACCATATAAGCAAGCGTTGTATCATAACCGGTAATCTTGGCAATGCCGGGAAGGATGAAATACACCCCAAGAAGAAAGCGTCCGGAAAGCAGGCAAAACATTTCAAAGTAGTACGTCATAAAGGATCCCCTTCGCCGAAATTCGCCCATCATAGTGGAAAGCGCACGGACTGAGTAGTCGCGAAGACTCGAGCATATTGCTCGACTCTATTGCTCAACTCTATTGCTAAACTATGTCGCACACTTTAATCGCTACTATCGCAGCAGGCCCACTAAAACGGCCAGCGCTAACCTTTTCAGGTGAAAAACCAGAACCTGCTATCGAATTGACATGAGTGATACCTGACAAAATACCTCTTAGTATCAATAATTTAGCTCAAAAACAGGGAACTGTCGCCGAGACCTCATTCAAGACCTGACACTAATTGATTGAAAATGGAGGAATCATGGATATAATAGTGAAATATCCTTAGTGTGCAACGCGTCATCATGACGATACCGAATCTGATTACCAGCCTGGCAAGAACAGACCTGATCGTGTTCGGCGTGTTGGTGCTGTCAATATCAGCATCAGTGCTGATTCCTGGCACCAGTCATTCGCCTAAGACAACGGTTTACGCCTCGCCTGCGCCAACGGTCGATATCTTATCGACTCACCAAGTAGACACCCTTAACGTGTCGAACATCGCATCCGAAATCCTGCCGAAAGTAGACGTAGAAAGTAGAGCCTACCCATCCACCCTGCCCGATTTTTCTGCCATTAAAGATGTCAGCACAAAAAAGCAGATGTTTTTCAACTACATGTTGCCCAAGGTACGGCAGGCAAACGACAAGATACTTGCCGACCGTCGCCTGCTGATGATGATCCGCGACGATCTCACCAAAGGCGACACACTTGACCCGGACGATATCCAGTTTATTAGCGCCTTAAAGACTCGCTACAGGACCGGTCGACAGACCAACCTTCGCTCGACCGTTGACGACCTGTTGATTAGGGTAGACGTGGTCCCCGAATCCCTCGTACTTGCCCAAGCCGCCAACGAATCAGGCTGGGGCACATCCAGGTTCGCCAGGCAAGCAAACAACCTGTTCGGCATCTGGTGCTTCAGAGAGGGATGCGGACTAACACCAAAAAGTCGCGACGAGGGCTTGACTCACGAGGTGGCAAAATACGAGACCGTGCAAGTGGGGCTCGTTGCCTACATCCATACGATCAATACCAACCCAGCGTATACTTATCTGCGGGATATTAGAGCAACCACACGCTCACAAGAGCAGCACTTCAGCGGACTAGCCCTTGCAGAGGGACTCTTAAGATATTCGAGCAGAGGCATCGATTATGTCCGAGATATTCAACAGCTGATCAGGGTCAATGAACTGCAAAAATACACCCTTCCCCTGCAAGCTTAAAACCCTTCTTGCGGTACTACGTACACCATCTCAAAGACCTTTCCAGACCTGGCTCGGCGCATCTGGTCACCCTGGTAAACGGCGATATAACCCAACAATTACAGGCCGCGGACAATCAGGTTTTCGGTATCTTTACGTCACTCTTTGGCTTAGCTAGCAACGAGATTTATCTGGTGACCTTTGGCGAAGAGCCCGCACCACTGTCATTCCCCGACGACGTAAAGTTGCTTTCTACCCATTTATTTAACCCAACCCTTCGTCCCCTGCTTCATCAACCCAGGACGAGATCAGGGGTCTATGTCTTTCGATGGTTTAGTGTCTTGCCTGAAGCCATAGATGAGATTATTCAACTTTCTTACAAGGCTTGGCCAACATTCGAGGCTGGCTTCGAAACAGAAGTACAAGGGCTTTTCGTTGAGGCAACAAAACAACCCTCAGAAATGCTGCTCATCACCTGGTACAAAAACTTAAGCGTCTGGGAAGACTCAAGAGACCCACCTGAAGCTGCTCGGGAGAACTTTCTGCGACGGCATCAACTCACCTTGCAAGCCAAACCCATCGCAACCGTACTCCATCTGCCTGAAGGTCAGCTCCAACTGATATCCAACACCTAAGACCCGTCCAGATAAAGCAACCGCCACAACGTGGCTGCTACAAGCGCATGATCAATTGCGCCACTTTGTAAAAGTCCGGGTAAATCTTTCATGGGTACCAGCTCAACTTCGGTATGTTCGGTCGACGTGTTGGCTATTTCACCGATCGCTTCAACCTGCCTTGCAACATAGGTATGAAGCTTGTTGCAAAATAGCGCCGGGTTGGGGTTCAGTACCCCAAAGGATTCAACGCTACCTGCCTGATAACCAGACTCTTCCAGACATTCACGAACCGCAGCCACCTGAGGATCCTCGCCAGGGTCGACCATTCCCCCTGGAATTTCCAGTGAGATCCCTTCGCTGCCATGACGAAACTGACGAACAAAAACAACTTCATCGTCGACCGTGATCGGCACGATATTGACCCAGTCCGCCGTATCAAGATAAAAGAAAGTATGGTCATCGCCTGTTCGCGGGGAAATGGAAGTCGACTCACTGACAGTAAACACCCTGCAGTCAACAAGCTTTCTACTGGCTTTTCTTTTCCAGGGACGTATTTCGCTCATTTAATTACCCTTAAAGTTAGGCGCACGCCGTTCAAGAAACGATGCGACACCTTCTTTGTGATCCTCAGACTTAAAGCATTCTGCCAGTGCCGTCGTGTGGTTCACCATATGCTCACCAACATTGGAACCCAGGCCTTCGTATACCAGAGCCTTAATACGCTGGAGGGAAAAAGGAGAACCCTTGAGCATGGCGTCCGTGAGTTCCCTGGTTCTATCTTCGAGCTCTTCCGGTTCATAAACGCCGGAAATGAATTTAAGATCATGCGCTTCTCTGGCTGAAATGAATTCACCGGAATACAGCAACCACAGCGCCTGCGAGGTTCCAATAAGCCTTGGCAACAACCAGCTCCCGGCACCGGTATCTGGAACCAACCCCCTATGGGCGAAATTCCAGGCGAAGCGGGCCCGGTTTGAGGCTATTCTGATATCACACTGGGACGCGAATTCGGCCCCCATACCAACTGCCGGGCCATCAACAACACCAATAACCGGCTTGGGACACTCAACGATGGGCCACCATTTCCCTGTCTCCTCTGCCGAGCCGCGAAGGCCTCGCTTTTCACCCGGTACGGAAGACAGGTCTGATAAGTCGGTTCCGGCACAGAAAGCCCCGGCCGTCCCTTTTAGAACCACCACACGTGCGTCGGAGTCTTCACCCGCCCGGGAAAATGCGGCGATAAAATCGCTTAGCATCGCAAAGCTCATTGCATTTTTTTTCTCGGGGCGGTTCATCGTAATCGTACAAACCCCGTCCGCAACTTCATACAAAATCCATTCGCTCATCATCAACTCAATCCATCTACTGGTATTGCGGCACCGTGCACTGCGGCAGCGGCATCTGACGCCAAAAAGCCTATGACACTGGCCAGTTGGGACGGCGGTACCCACCTGTTGTGGTCTGCGTCAGGCATGTCTTCCCTATTCCTTGGTGTATCGATCGTACCCGGCATAATGCAGTTGACATTAATCTGCTGCTCTCGCAATTCAGCGGCCATGGCTTCGGTGAGCCTCATCACAGCGGCTTTTGACGCTGTGTAAGCGCCCATATTCGCAAAGCCCTGGGTTGCCGCCTTGGCAGCAATGTTGACTATTTTGCCACCACCTTGCTTTTGCATCTGAGGTACAACCACACTACTGGTGTTGACGATAGAACGGGTGTTCAGGTTAAACAAAAAGTCCCAGGTCTCATCTGAGGTCTCGTGAACCGCCTCACCCATTAAAAACCCTCCGGCCACGTTACACAGAATATTAATCTGTCCCAGATCATCAATAATCTTTGACAACACTAACTGGCAACTGTCACGACGAGTCAGGTCGACTTTTCGGTATTCATGCATGGAGTCTTTCACGGGAAAAGCCGAATCCAGAAGCTCATCACTGTAGTCCAGCGCAACGACCCGCGCACCACCGTCCGCAAAATGCTCAAATACCGCTCGACCTAACGCGCCCGCGGCGCCAGTCACTACCACTACTTTCCCTGCAAACACGCCACTCTCCCTTTTTGTTGAATAAATAAAATGATTATACCGAGTTCTTACCTATTTGACCTGCGGGTTACTAGCCTTTACGGTAACGGTTGCCTCTTTAAGCTGGAAACATCGTGAAATCAGTCAAAACATTTTGCCGGGTATGCGAACCCTCGTGTGGACTCGTCGCTGAAGTCGATAACAATGAAATTATTTCCTTGAAACCCGATAAGTCACACCCCGTCACGAAAGGTTTTGCGTGCCACAAAGGCATCGCCACGCTAGAGATTCACAAGGATCCCGACCGGCTCAATTATCCGGCACGCCGATCGCCTGACGGTGATCTTGAGCGAGTATCCTGGGATACCGCCACAAATGACATTGCGGCAAAAATCGCCAAATTGAAGCAAAAGTACGGTCCTGGATCAGTCGCCTCCTATACGGGCAACCCGCTGGCATTTAATTCATTGGCAGGGCCTGCCATCGGTTCGTTTTTGCTTAACAATGAAATTCGCCGAAATTTTTCCTCCGGGACCCAGGACTGTGCCAACAAATTCGCAGCCTCAGAAGCCGTATTTGGGTCCAGCACCATCCACCCCATCCCGGACATCGACAACACTGACTTCCTGCTTATCTTTGGCGCAAACCCCCGGGTTTCCCACATGAGTTTTATCTCTATCGCCGACCCAATGGAGAGTCTGCGAGCAGCCTCAAAGAGGGGTGCCGACATTCGTTTCGTGGACCCTCGTCACAACGAATCTATTAATGGGATCGGGACCCATGTGCCCGTTAAACCGGATACAGATGTTTACCTGATGGCGGCTATTTTGCATCACCTGTTTGACAAGGACATGGTAAACCACGAGTACATTCAAGATCACGCGGATCATATAGAAGGACTACGGTCTTTCATCGCCGAATACAGCCCGCAACGGGTTGCCAGTGCTGTCGGGATGAGTGCACAATCGATAACGGCCCTGGCGGATGATATCGGCGCGGCAAAAAGCGCTGCCTTCTACATGTCTACCGGCGTCAACATGGGCCGGCAGGGGTCGCTCGCGTATTGGCTGCTATTTATGCTCAGTGTCGTCACAGGCAATCTGGACAAGCCCGGCGGGAATGTTTATTCGCGCGGTTTTTATCCGGCAGCAAAATCCGGGCGAACTCAGGGTGAGGTTAAATATGAGCCAACCCCGTTGGGTGAAGTGCGAAAAATAAGGGGTTCACTTCCAGGGAACCTGATGGCGGATATGATCCTTAGTAAAGATAACCCGATCAAGGGGCTTATCGTGATCTCGGGTAATCCAATTCTTTCAATGGGTTCAGGGGAAAAACTCCAAAAAGCATTCGAACAACTCGAATTCGTTATGGTGATTGATATCTATCCCTCTGCAACATCCGAATACGCTGACTATGTTCTCCCTGCAACCGATATGTTCGAACGCGCAGACATCAACATCTGCGGCCTGGGGATGCAAAAAGAACCTTTCATCCAGTACACAGATTTCATTGTACCGCCCAAAGCAGAAAGACGACCCGAGTGGTGGATTCTGCGACAGATTGAACTGGCCCAAGGTTTCGCAACGGAAAACCGCCCGCTAGACGACTACCAGGGCGCCATCGATGAGCTCGGATTGTTCAGCCGATTCGATCATATGTTGCGACAATCCAACCTTAGTATCGATGACGTCAAGTCATCCGGCACCGTGGTGCTGAACCCGGTCGCGCCGGGCAAATTTTTCAGCAACGTTATTCAGACTGAAACCTCCCGTGTGGACTGTATGCCCGCGTCTTTCGATGAAGCCCTTGGTCGATGCCGGGAGATATTCAACGAACTCGGCCAGGAACCTGAAGATCAGCTCAAAATGATTTCCCGGCGCACCAACTACATGATCAACAGCTGGTTTCACAATGTAACGTCCCTTAAGAGGCCAAAACACCAGAATAATCCTCTGTACGTGCATCCCGATGATGCCAGGGCAAGAAACCTGGGCGAAGGCTCCAGTGTGAAAGTGAAAAACGAGTTCGGGGAAATAACCACCGTCGTTGCCCTGGACGAGTCCCTTAAGCCCGGAACAGTCGCCATTACCCATGGTTGGGGTTACCAAGGGAAAACCATGAAGACCGCAGCCAAATTTGCAGGTTCGAACGCTAACAACCTGTTGCCGACCGGCCCGGGGTCCTTCGAAAAAATCAGCAATCAGTCGTTTATGACCGGCATAAAAGTTGAAGTTGAAGCTGCCTGATCGAAATCAGGCTAGCCGGTTCCAAAGATCGCCTTGAAGATATAGAAGAAGATGATCGCGAGTATTGCGCCAGCAGGCAGTGTGACCAACCACGATAGGAAAATGGTACCAACCACACGAAGATTAAGCGCATGCAGGCCTTTGGCAAGGCCAACACCCAGAACCCCGCCAACCAGCGTGTGCGTGGTACTGACCGGCAAGCTATAAGCTGACGCCAATACCACAGTGGTTGCTGCAGCAAGTTCTGCAGCAAACCCGCTGCTGGGGGTCAGCTCTGTAATATGCGTACCAATTGTTCGCATTACCCGGTACCCATAAATCGCCAGACCTGCAACGATACCTGCCCCACCAAGAAATAGTATCCAGCTCGGCATTCTTGCTTTTTGAACAACGTCGCCACCAGATTCAATAATGCTATTGACCGCTGCAAGTGGTCCGATCGCATTCGCGACATCGTTTGATCCATGGGCAAAAGCCATGGCACAGGCCGTGAACAACATCAGAACGCCAAACATACGCTCGATATTCACGATGTCATGGTTAGAAGAAGCAACTACCCGTTTAATCCTGGTCAGCGCCACAACGCCAATCATGCAGACCAGACCAGCAACAACCGTCGAGTACAACAATGCCTGCTCAAAGGTCAGGTCGAGCCCTACGTGCTTAAGCCCCTTTACCATCGTCACCATGGAAATCACAAAACCGACCATGAAAATATAAAAGGGAATGACGCGTTTGGCGGAAGCAAACGGATCTGCCGTGTCAAAAACGAAGCGTCGAACGCTCATATACAAAAAGAAAGCAACGGTACCTGCCAGCACCGGGGAAACCACCCAGCTCGCAGCAATATTCCCTACCTTGATCCAGTTGACCGCATCAACAGAAATGCCAACAGACGCGAAACCAACAATAGCGCCAACAATGCTGTGCGTAGTTGAAACCGGCCAGCCGTATGTTGTCGCAATAAAAAGCCAGATACCGGCCGCCAGGAGCGCAGACATCATCCCGTAGACGAGCAATTCTGGCTCATCGGAAAGTAATTCCGGATCAATGATACCTTTCCGAATGGTGGAGGTTACTTCCCCGCCTGCCAGGTAGGCACCGGCAAACTCGAAGACCATCGCAATAAGAATGGCCTGCTTAATAGTGATTGCCTTGGCGCCAACCGATGTCCCCATGGCATTGGCGACATCGTTAGCACCGACCCCCCAAGCCATAAAGAAGCCAAAACAAATCGTCAGGATCAGCAGCGTACTGCCATAATCTTCTATAACGCCCATACGCTTTCCCTAACTTGCTATTAGATACATCATGCGATTTCCTACCGTCTGGGCATCGTCAGCGATGTCTCCAATTTGGTCGATAACGCGGTATAAAAAAATCACACTGACTGGGTTCAGATCTGCTTCATGATCAAACAATGCTCGCCTGAGCTTCACCTGTAAAACATCTGACTCATGCTCTGCAACATCAAGTTCTTCGAGCATATTCTCTATTAACTCTATTTCCCGGCCACTGAAACCCGTGGTCACAAGATCGTTCAACTCATCCATCACTTTCCGGGCGAGGGTCACTGCATCCAGACTGGCTTTCACAAATCGCGTCAACGCCTCGTTTACTTCCTCTGGAAACCTCATTTTTCGGCCCAGCATCAATCCTGCAATATCTTTCGCACCGTTAGCTATTCGGTCCTGAACCTGAACGATTTCCAGCAGATGGTTGCGTGACATAGGCAGGAAAAGGCTCCGTGGCAGATTTAACCTGACCTGCTTTTTCAGTTCGTCTGCATCGCCCTCAAGGTCGGAAACCGCTCGATAACATTTTTCGGCTTCTGCCCAGTCAGAGGCAGACACAGCCGCTAAAAACGGAACTAATGCAAGCACACAATGTTCACACGTCGCCATATGTTCCTGAATCGGTGATATTGGAGAAGGACCAAACAATCTGGAGAATAAAGGAGTTTTTGACACAGTTTCGCTCTGCGCTGGAGGCATGGTTAAAGTGAAGTGAATGTTAAGCTAAAGTCAGGAAATAGCGAATACCCTAACTCGAAATTCCGATTAAGAAGTTGCAGGAACTGCCAGCTTTTTTGTGATATAAACCCGACTTATGAAATCCAAGCCAAATAATCGCGGTCGAAAGTATATGGATACGGCCGCCGTCGTCCTGTCAGGTGTGTGCATGTTGCATTGCCTGGCACTGCCGATCGCCCTGACGATTCTTCCAATCGTCAATGTTACCCTGCTTGACGAGTCAACTTTTCACCTGATCATGATGGTTGTGATTCTGCCAATCAGCGTCATCGCATTAACAATTGGCTGCCGCCAGCACAAAGATAAGCTGACCCTGACCCTAGGCAGCGTTGGCCTGCTGATATTGACGCTTACTGCGATCTTTGGCCACGACCTGCTAGGACTGACAGGCGAGCGCATTGTCACCTCGATCGGCGGCCTTATTCTCGCTGCCGCGCATATCCAGAACTACCTTTGCTGTCGCAACGACGATTGCGCACACGAACACTAGATAATCTTGAGCTAGCAATAGACAGGCATGAGCAGCGACTACCAGGTTGATCGACAAGGTGGTCCTATTGGCGCCACTGTTAGCGATATTGATCTCAATAATCTTGATTCAAACGCTGTCGACTTCCTTCGCAATGCATTAAGCACCCATCTCGTCCTGTTTTTTAGGGATCAGTCTTTGGACCCGGCAAGCCTTTTGACACTGGCGTCAAAATTCGGTGTGCCTGCTCCCTACCCTTTTGTAAAAGGCGTCCCTGGATTCCCTGAAGTCGTCGAGGTCGTTAAAAGACCTGAAGACACGCGCAACTTTGGGGGGGTCTGGCACTCGGACACGGCATATCTGAAAACACCGGCAATGGGCGCCCTCTTGTATGGCGTCGACATACCTCCCCAAGGTGGCGACACCATGTTCACCAATATGTACGACGTATTCGATTCTCTTTCAGCAGGAATGAAAAGCTTCCTTGGACAGCAGACGGCAATAAACGATGCGGATAACAGCGCCATCAGGGCTACACGTCCTGGAACCGGTTATAAAGGTCTGCAAGCCACGCACCCTGTTGTAAGAACGCACCCGGTAACTAACAGGCCGCTGCTGTATGTCAACAAGGCGCACACCACTCGATTTGCCGGAATGTCTGAGCAAGAAAGCGCGCCGATTTTAACTTTTCTGTTCGACCGAATCATTCAGCCAGAGTTTTCATGCCGATTCCGATGGCAGCGCGGCAGCCTGGCCTTTTGGGACAACCGCGCATGCCAACACTACCCGCTGAATGACTATCAGGGACAATTAAGAAAAATGCTTCGCGTGAGTCTTGCCGGTGATATACCCCGCTAGAGATCACAGTGTGAGGTTACCGGCACCATCAATGTGAGCCGCCCTGCCGCAATATTCACTCACCTGCATATCCTGCAACATGCCTCGATCCGAAGAATTAGCCCAGGTTCTCTTACCCTCCGGGGTTAAACACGCAAAGTGACCAACAGCCGGTTCGTCACCCGAGAACATGACGGTATAGGATTCGATAATCACATCACCATCGTAATCCACCAACCATTCCCTGGTTGGGCAGGTATCAACTTCTGCCTGCAAGTTTTCGTGCTTGTAACCGCTTTTCGGCGCTTCGGTCGAATAAACGCCAAATGCATGCTTTGTCAGGAAACCACCATTTGCCGTGACAAACCCTTTCTTGCCTGGATTATCCCGTAACAACTCAATCATTCTGGCGATGCTGTGCATTACGTAATTATTAAGTGGACCTCCCCCAAAGGTTAATCCGCCCGTGACCGTAAGTTCCCGGTCTAATGGCAATCCTAGTTCTGCCGCTGCCACCTGGACAGCCACAGGGAAACAACTGTAAACATCGACGAAATCAAGGTCATTGACGCTCAAGCCTGCCAGTTCAAGCGCCCGCCGACCCGCGATACGGATGGCTGGAGAAGAATGAAGGTTGTCTCGCTCCGAGACCGTATAAGTATCGTGTGCATCAGTGCCCACCCAAGGGTAGACCCACTGGCTTTCAGCTACCCCCAATTCTTTGGCCTTGGCGACACTGCACATAATAATAGCCGACGCCATATCGACTGAGTTGTTTGAATTCATCAATTTTGGATAAGGGAAACTCACCATCCGATTTGTCTTACTAGGCGTTCGAATAGCCGTGGCGTCCACCGCTTCCCTGATCCACGCATTCGGATTGCGCGCAGCCACCTGACTAAACCCCGCCCACATTGTTGCAACTTTGGTCTGATGCTCCTCGATAGTCTCACCCTGATGGTGGCGCAGCGCATTCTCAAATATCGGGTAGATCTGGATAGGTTGACGAATACTCCTTGCCACCTCTGCCTCGCCGCTCATGGGTTCTTCCTGACCGATTAACCGGTCATATTCACCATGGGTTTCCGTCACCGGAAGTTCAACCCCGCTCTTTCTCGCTTTAGCAAGCGAATGACCGATCTCTGCACCGGTTAGCAAAACGAGCGATTTTTCACCGCTCGCGATATCCACGGCGGTCGCGTTTAAGGTACTCTGAACCATATTACCGCCGTAGCACGTTCCCACCAGCTCTGCGTTGTTGCTGCCTATTTTCTCTGCGACATAACCGGCTGGCTGGCGGTACTGCCACCAGCCGCGGATCACACGAACTGATTCAACCCCTTCGAGCAGCCCTGGTTTTCCAGCATCCTGCGCAGCCTTGAGCGCAGCTTGCACCATTAAATCGATCGGCTCTTTAGCATCGTTGAGATCCGCAACTCGTTGCAATATTTGGGAGACACCAATAATGACAGGCGTGTTAGAATTCACAGAATTTCCTTCTTTAAAGTTTATATTCAGGGTGTTACATCTGGATTGGCATTCTGCCACAGATCGCCTGGGACGAAACTGAACCGGTCGAAAAATGATAGGGATGCATTAGCCATGAAAATTGCAGTTACAGCCTGGAAGTTTGGTACACAAGGACTAGCCCAAGAGTTGGCTGAACAAGGCGAGATCGCTGAATCTCTGGGGTTCGATTCTTTTTGGTTGCCGGAAAATCACTTTACCGGACCCACCGCTATACCGGCGCCCTTGATGCTACTGGCGGCGGTCGCCGCACGAACCAGTAAAATCAAACTGGGGACGACCTCTTACCTGTTACCCATCAGGAATCCAATACTGGCCGCTGAAGAAGTCTCAGTGCTCGACCGCCTGTCCGGCGGTCGCGTCATTCTTGGCATCGGCCGCGGTTTTCAGGCATCTATGTTCAAACCTTTTGGCATTCCCACCAGCGAAAAACGTAAACGATTCAAGTCCAACCTCGAGGTTATGATCAAGGCATGGCAGGGGGAACCCATCGAGCAATTTGAAGGCAATGACATCACACTTTCCCCCTTGCCAGTCCAACAGCCACACCCGCCCCTTTGGGTCGCTGCCTTTGGGCCGTTGGCCATCAAACAAGCTGGCACTTTGGGATTACCTTATATCGCTTCACCGGTCGAAACCCTGTCGAGTCTCAAAGAAAACATCCTGGCGCATCAGGGTCACGTGCGTGAAACCGGGCATCCTCCCGTGACAGTCATTCCCGTCATGCGCACCGTGTTTGTGACCGACAACCCGTCGTTGGAAAAACAGGTCAGGGAGTCACTGGATGCGGAAGTTGCCAGCAGATTTCGCGATACCGCAACCAGCGTTGATGAATGGGCGATCGTCGGAGACAGTATTGCCGTTAAGGATAAACTGGCGAAATACAGGGAAACACTCGGGCTGAACTACCTGATCGCGCGAGGCAGAATTCAGGGTGTCGACAACCGCGACCAGGTCCGCTCTCACGAACTATTGCTCAATGTCGCCAGCTGACGCAACTTTTTGAGTAACGGCTCGCTGAAACGCCCTCTGAATAGGCGCCCTGAATAGGCGCCCTGAATAGGCGCCCTGAATAGGCGCCCTGAATAGGCTAGTTAACAATTTTGATCAACTGACCATTTTCCGGCTGACCATTAGGGTAAAGTCCGTTCATCACCCGCAGGGTATCTAGCGCGTAGTTAGTAATGGGCGATTCCTCAGCCAACTGTTCCATGGTCGTGTCCTCCTCTGCACGGACGACCTGCACAGTCGGCGTTTTTGCGCCCTGGAAATCCTCCCGGGACATCCGATCAAAACTGAAAATACTGGCGATATAGTTCCTGTCGTCAGCAATGTTACGCAGGTCGTACTTTCCCGCGCCGCGAAGTATGTAAGCTAGGCGCTTTCTTTCATCAAAGATAACCGCGAAACGAACAGGTCTTGGCCCATAAGCAGAATCGGCCTTATCCGCGATCCCAAGGTATGCCGGCATACCATCGATCGTGATTTCGCGTCCCTCTCGAACATTTAAACCCAGTTGTTCCTTCGTAAAAGCCGCGGGCGTCGCTCCCCGCACCAATCTAGCGGTGGTGATGGTAAAGCTAGATTCTCCGACCTGATTGACGACCATCACCCCCTTACGAATCGTTTCAAAACGCCATGACTCTGGAAAAGTAAACTTGATACCTAGTTTGGAATGATAAAAGGTGTTCTTCCGAACCACGCCTACCTGCCTTGATTTCCCGTAGGCAAGTCCATTGAGCTTCTCAAGGAACTCGTCGGCCTTGATAAACTCATCGTAATCACGAAGGAGTTTATCAGACGCACTGATCGCATTTTTATAGCGTGTGTCGTTATCAGGGTGACTGGAGGTTCCATGAGAGACTCTTGGCTCCCGCTTCTCTTTCCTGGCCTGAGAGATTTCAATACGATCCTTGGCCTTTAAAATTTCTATTGTGTTCAGCATTGCTGTTGGCGAATAACCGGCTTTCGCCATGTACTGAGCACCCACCTCATCAGCGTCAAGCTCAAACTCCCGGCTGTATCCCAACAGTAAAGCCCCACCAAACATATCCCCCAACTCATAAAGCCCCGGTTGCCCAGTCCCTACAGCTAACACCGTGTTCAAAACGTTAATCGACTTTCCCCGCGTTTGACGCCGCAACGCGTGTTTTTCTGTGACATGTGCGATTTCATGTCCCAGAACTGCGGCCAGTTCTGATTCCGAATTCATATGCAAAAGCATGCCACGGGTGACGTAAATGAACCCCCCTGGCAAAGCGAACGCATTGATCAGGTCATCATTGAGAATGGTAAAACGGTACTCGATCTCAGGTCTCGAGCTCTCCGCGGCAACGCGTTGACCGACCTTGTTAATATAATTCTGCAATTCCTGGTCGCGATAAATGCCGAACTTGCCAATTATTTTTTGATGTTCTGCCTGGCCCAGTTTCACCTCGTCCTCAACAGACATCCCCCAGGCCGGCGCGCAGGTCGCGATTAACAATGCCAAGAAAATATATTTCATACTTAACTACTTATGTTTTTTTTAATGAAACACCTATTAAAGAATCCACCCCTAAGGCAAGTATCCTTAAGGCAGAAACGGTGTGGAGACTGTAAAGCTATCTTATCTGGAAAAGATGAAGTGAAGCTGAACATCGCTATTTTGTTCCCTTTTTGCCTGGTTCTGTTCAATTTGGCGACGAAATAGACCAATCGAGGAACTTTTTCTGTCCACTTCGTTTAAGTCAGGTCAATATATAAGCAACCTATCTCACTTTGATTCCGGCGGCTATTCACATTGGGTCACATGCTTCACCCGTTCTTTAAAACCTTGATTTGGTACGGCCTGGTTTGGCTTGCCGTTTTATCTTGCTGGCAGATCAATGCAATGGACAACCCTCGCCAACCCATCATCGACCTTGAAAAACAGATCGAAGCACTTGTGCTGAATCATGGCCCCTTCTCTGCAGAGCTTATTGAGCCAGTCATGACGCTCGCTAAACGCTATCTTAAAGCGTCTGAACTCGAATCAGCGACTGATCAATTGCGCCGCGCCCAAAACATTGCGCATCGCAACGAAGGTGTCTACACCCCCAGGCAATTCGAGGCTGTCGAACTGCTCACCCAGATAGCCCTTCGCGAGGCAGATTATCAGGCGGCAGATACACAAAAGAAATTCGCGTTTTTTGCTCAGGTTCACTACCTCGACCCGCAAGACCCCGAAATACTGTTCGCCTATTCAGAGATGGCAAAATGGTACATGCTTACCGGCCAGACAAGCCGGGCAGACCGGTTGCTCAAAGAGGGTATCGAAAAAGCCGTCGCACTCGGGTTGGACCCACTCCCTCTGGCCATCGAACTGAGCCGGGCGCGGCGCCTGGAGGGCACCTGTTGCGCATCAAAGCAGTTGCTGGCGCTAGTGGAGCGCGCTTCAAACGCCGACCCCGACACCTTGGCCAACGCCTACCTCGAGCTTGCCGACACCTACATACTCGCCCGCAAAGAAGAAATTGCCGCTGAATATTTTCTTAAAGCCAACGAAGTAAGTCCGCTAAGCGTAAGCGCCGATCCCCGAGCAATTTCGGCTCGTGGCGTCCTCAGGGACGCACGATCCCAACAGACAAGAATCTATCAAGTCGAAAAAGACAGATTTAATAGACGCCGCCTGGCCTTAAGCACGCATGAAGAGATACTAGAGGACCTATCCGTCAAGCCCCAGTGGTTTATCGTCGATTTGAAAGGGGCCCATCAAGGTTTTATAGTGCCAGACAGGAATCCAAACTTATCCGGGAGCAGTGAAATTCAGGAACTGGTAGGCCATCCAATCCTATTTAGCAAAGACCAGCTTAACAATGTAATTCCACTTCGGCGGGGAAAGGGAATAGAAGAACTTAAGATCGAGCTTTCGTTTACGGTCACCAGCGATGGCGACCTCGAAGAGATTGAAGTTAAAGACTCAACTGCACCACTCAAACTCGATAGATTGATCATTGATGCGCTCAAGAAAGCCCGTTATCGCCCTGGAATTGTCGATGGACTGCCAGTCACGACAAAAAATGTACAACTTGTACAAACCTTTTCTTCACCCTAATGGGGCATGAAATGAAGACGATTTTTTTCCTAACGTTATTGCTGATATTTTCGTGCCGCACGGAGGCCGACCAAGACGTACTAGCATACCTGTATGAACCGGCTCTGGCTGAAACACAGCAATTGATGGCCCAGCGTATGCAACTTCATGCTCGGAACGCCGAATTTGATGCTGCGATCGCGCGCTCACAGGACCTACTCGATTCCGTCGATCCGCTGAGGGATGCAAACCCAACCACCTATGGGCAGGTCATGATTAATCATGGCACGCTTCGTTGTGCCGCAGGCGAGTACCAACTTGGCCTGTCTATCATCAATCGGGGGATGGAATTTCTTGAATCAAGAACCAACCCTTTTGATGAGATGCTGATCAATGGGGTCATGGCGAAAGGTATCTGCCAACTGCAAGTTGGATCGCTCACAGACGCAGAGGATACATTCCGCAGGGCACAACACATCACCCATCGTCAAAAAGGCGTTTACAACAAAGACCAATTACCCATGATTAGCTACCTGACGGCCGCTAATCTTCGCCAACGGGACCCCCTAGCGGCAGATCAGCAGCAACGATTTAGCCTTAAGATTGCCGTGCAGTCCTATGGGCCGGATTCAATCGAAATACTGCCGACGCTAGCCAGACTTGGCGGTTATTTTGCCAGTCGTGGCAACACTATCCCGCTGGCGTCCGACACGGAACTCAGGCTGCAGCGCAGCATCCTGTTTAAAGATTCCATCAACATGTACCGCCGCGCTATCGAAATCATTGAAATCAACTACGGTGCCAATGATCTTCGACTTTTAACCCCACTGCGCGGTCTGGCCAGCGCTCGAATGTTCGAAATCACCCAGCGGAGGTATGCCGAGGCTGCGCTGCTGCGTTCACTGGAAATAGTGGATTCAAACCCTAATTCAGATCTTACTGATCGCGCTCAGGCAATGGTCGACCTTGGGGATTTATACATCATCACCTCTGATGAAAGAGCCCAGCAGACCTACCTTAACGCTTGGGAAATCTTACAGGAGACGCCAAAAACGCAGCAGTTAGCTGCAACTTTGTTTGGCTCGCCGATCAGACTGTATCCCACCATCGCGCCTTTTCTTTATCTTAATCGTACTCCTAACGCTGTAGACCCCAGCGATGAGCTATTCATAGATCTACAATATGACGTTTCACCGGATGGCCGTGCTACCAATATAGAGGTGATTGAAAAAAACGTACCCAATGAGCAGGTAAGGCTTCTGCGAGCGACTCTGCGAGCTTCCCGATACCGACCCCGGATACTCAACGGCGAACTGGTTTCCACAGACGCCTTAGAGATCCATCAATTATTTATGGTGATAAACGAAAAGCCCGAGCCTGACGAAAAACAAGCGGAAGAAGCCAGCGCACCTTCGAAGGACGCGTTGCCAGAAAAAGTAACACCCGAAGAGGCAGTAGCACCCAAAGAAACAGAAGCTCCCGAAGAGGCAGTAGCTCCCAAAGAAACAGAAGCTCCCAAAGAAACAGAAGCTCCCGAAGAGGCAGTAGCTCCCAAAGAAACAGAAGCTCCCGAAGAGGCAGTAGCTCCTAAAGAAGCAGAAGCTCCCGAAGAGGCGGTAGCTCCCAAAGAGGCAAAAGCTCCCGAAGAAGCGGTAGCACCCGTGGCTAGCGCACTAGCGCCAACCCCAACCCCGTTACCACCACTGGCGGTTGAAGAAATACTGGCTACCGCAGCGTTGCCATCGGTTGGACAGTAAACACCCAGACAGCAAACGACGCTTAGGTTTCACCGACAATAAATTCGCGTAACTGTTTTGCTAGCCCCTTACACGCAGCATTGCCAGGTCGCGCCAGAATAGGAATAGGAATAATCAGCCCTGCGATATACGAAGTACCGTTGGCATCTGCGCTTATCTGACCGGTCGAAGTCATCTCCTTCAGGTCCCAAATGGCCGCCTCATAAGACGCATCTTCTTCCCAATAGCTCATCCCAAAACACCCGCCACCGAAGGTACTGATGGTGCAGCTCATGGAGCCGCCACTGTCTATGGTTATCGTATCCCCGTCAATCCACGCCAAGTAACGAACATTGACAGAACTTATCCGGTCTTGCACTCCAGGTTGGTTAAACAGCTTGCCTAGCTCATCCGCCGACGTGGGCGCCGTTCTGGGCTCGAACCATGGATAAAGGTCATCCCTGAATTGCTTCTGATCGATCAGGCGAATTGGATTGTCACCCTGACTTAATATATCCGCGATACATTCGGTAAACCCCTCTTCTGTCTGCTTTTCGTTGTAGCTAGCCCTGCCAAGCAGCACAATTGCCTCATTCGACATAATGCCAGTGGCTGCATCCCTTGATTGCTCAATACGAGAGGAAACGCACCCTGACAGGAGCGCCAACCAAAAAAATACGATAAGCAGATTACGCATCAGGAACCCCATCCACGCTTTCTGGAATTTCAATACTTTCTACACCCTCGGCACTTTTTAGGCTTTCAGCGCTTTTGAGGCTTTCAGCGCTTTTGAAGCTTTCAGCGCTTTCAATAGTTTCAGGACTTTTATTACGCTCGGCGGAGGCTAGGGGCGCCGCCGACGGCTGTGAAGGTTCACCTATAGATTGCAACCAGGCCTGGACAGCAGGCTGGTCAATCAACTCAATCGCAATTCGGGCACCACCATCGCGAATGGCCAGAACCGTTGCCTCGTTAATGGCATCATCTGATGAAAACATGCCTCCTTCACTCTTACCGTAGCCAACGATATTCCAGTCACCAATCTTGCTTCCTGCTTTGTCATACATCGCCACCCGATATTCGATCGACGCGGAATAAAACTTTAATCCGGATATCGAAGGGGTCAAAAAACCATACTTCTCAATCTTCGGAATAAACACACCATCCAGGCCCTGCATCTCTTCAGACGTTAGTGGGGGCTGACCAACTTCCTGTACTCCGACAAATAAAGATTTAGTGAGGTTCTGGAAGAAATTCAGGTTCTGTTTACCAAGATCAATACTCCAACCACCCGAATCCCGAATAACTTCCTCGTGCTTGAAATACCGAAATTTATCCGAGTAGTAAACGCCCATCCGAGCGGGAATTATACTCACTAGCGGCGTTGGTAACGTCCCTTCAACTACCACACTGGTGGTACAGGACTGAAGAGACAATAGCATCCCCGTGACCAGAAGACTTTGTCCTAACAAGGCTCGAAATTGCAACACTAACCCCTGTGAATTTGTGTACCTCCCAATCCTACTCGCACCGACCAAGGATGCCCAGAAGTCTTCACGTGTACATTTTTAGCGCAACGATGGACAATTTGTCCGACTCTATTGAACATTTCATGACCACACCGGCTCCTATAGGTTGTAATTACAGCTTTACACTCAGCTATTCAGTTAAGCTTCAGCTTTAGCAGGCGACAATATTTATGACATCCAGAGAATTTTTATGAGACTAATCGGCCCGTTATTGACTTATTGCACCCTGACGCTGGTGATCGCTTTCGTGCTTGTTGCCTGCGAGTCGCCACAACAGTCTTCACCGCCGCCCACCACTCCCCCTCCGTCATCGTCGCCCTCGAGTTCAACTCCGCCTTCGCAACCTTCAGCGCCATCAGAACCCTCAGCGCCATCAGCGCCATCAGCGCCATCAGAGCCCTCAGCGCCATCAGAACCCTCAGCGCCATCAGAACCCTCAGCGCCATCAGAACCCTCAGCGCCATCAGCGCCCTCCAACTCACCACCCCAGAGCCAACAAACAGGCGAGTCGTCGCCACCAGGGAGTGAACAGCAGCAAGCGTCGCCGGAACAGGCGAGGCAACAGGCAGCACAAACCCTGAAAAAAGCAGGCGAACAGGTATCAGAGACCGCGCAACAGCTACCAGCACCAGCTGGAGGGGAATGGGACCCGTTAATTCCAGACAGTGAAAACCCAAACCAGACCGATTCAGAGACCTATGAGGATAGCGCCGCCTTGCCGCCTTCTAGTCAACAAGCGAGTCGCCCAGAATCAACCGAGGCAGATGACATGGCGATCGAAAACGGCGCGCAGGCTCAAGACGATAGGTTGATGGAAGATGGATCTCCCGCTCAAGGTGATGGCGATACACCAACAGAGAACGGACCAAACGCTCAAGCTGGCGGTGAACAGTCTGAAACCGGCGGTGATAGTGCCGACAGTGAAAGTGCCAACGGCGATAGTGCCGGCAGTGAATACCCGGGGGACATTGCGAAGGACATTCAGGCTGCACACGAGGCGCTGGAACAAGCAGGGATAGCCATCCAGGCGGCGGGCGTAGCGCTTGAAACGGCAGAAACTGAAGCAGAACTTGCCGAAGCTGAAAAAGCCCTGGCCAGAGCAAGGGTTTCTGTCATCTTCGCCGGTCAGGATTTAATGGATATCAGCGACATATTTGAAGGCACACCTCAGGAAGATGCAATCCTAGAGGCCGAAAAAGCCTTGAACGAGGCCAACGTTGCCATTGTGATTGCCACAGACGCAATTTTTGATTCCCGTATCCAACTGCCAGAGTTTGATCAAATGAAACGGCAGGGCGAAGCAGTTTCAGGAGCTGAGTCTGGTCAACAGGATGGCCAGGCAGCCGGTGGTGAGCAGGCCGCTTACCCGCGCGGCGCAGGCGGTATCGGTGGCAGTGAACTTGACAAAGCACTTGACGATTCTATTGCCATATTTGAAGGTACCATCCTTGATGCACGAAACGAAGTATTGGGCAGCACACCACCGCCGACATCTGCGGAAAATGTACCCGGCGTTGCGGTGCTGGGTGGCAAAGGACTAGAGCAGGGGTCGGGAACCTTTGAAGAAAACGAGAATGAACGGCTTGAGCCAGGCATCCCTGACGTTATAGAAAATGGCAGGATGCCAGAGGGCAGCGAGGTAGCAAAAACCGAAGGCGCGACGCCGCCAGTACCCGAAGACATACCAAGCCCCCAGGGCGATGACATTGTTGCCCAACAGCTACGTGAAGCCGCGGCGGCCGAGACAGACCCAGACCTACGCGCAAAGTTGTGGGATGAATATAAAAAATACAAGGCCGGTTTATAAATGATTCGGTTAGCCAGGAACCCAGTATGAAAAAACGAACCTTCATGAACGCTAGCCTGCTGATGCTATTCATGATCATCATTTCCGGCTGCGAGACGACCCAAGTTGTCACCTCGAATTCCACGCCAGCAACACAGGCGGCAGGACCCATCCCCTTTGATGAGCTTTTGGACATTGGCATCCTGCCGCTCGACCCGAACATCCCTGCTGATCTTGAAACCATTAAAAAAGAACTCATTGTCCCCGATGTTCGTCGTGCCGAGTCAAGCTACATCTCATACCAACTGAAAGACACATTAGAGCTCACAGGTAACTGGGGTGCAGTACGCGTAACACCTGAGTCAAGTAAATCCGTAGACCTGGAACTTCAGGGGAAAATCCTCAATTCCGATGGCGAAATGCTAAAGGTACTAATGCGTGCAACCGACGCACGAGGCAAGGTCTGGTTTGAACGGACTTACGAGGACAGGGCCAGTAGATTCTCTTACGAGAAAGCAAAGGAAGACCCATTTCAGGATCTTTACAATGAGATGGCCAACGATTTACTTGAAACGCGGGGAAGCCTCTCCCGGGAACAACTTCTGCAAATCAAAACCGTCGCCAACCTGAACTTCGCGCGTGACCTTGCGCCTGATGCATTTGCCGGCTACCTGGAGCAACCGAAACGCGGCCTCGTGGAAATCGTCCAGCTTCCTGCAAAAACAGACAGTATGATGCGGCGAGTCGAGCGCATTAAAGAGCAGGAATATCTGTTTGTTGACACCCTGGATGACTATTACTCAAAGTTCTATCGTGAGATGAAACCATCCTACGATGAATGGAGGCATGCCACCTATGATGAGGCCATCCGCCTTCGGGAAGTCCAGCGCCAGGCGAAGACCAGACTTTTAACGGGTGTGGGATTAATAGCCCTGGGGATAGCGGCGGGCAGTGAAGGCGACAGCTGGGCAACGGATGCCGCTGCAGCGGGCGCCGTAGTCGGGGGAATTGCAGCGATCAAAAGTGGGCTGGCGCGGCGCCGAGAGGCAGAAATTCATGCGGCATCCCTCCAAGAGCTGAGCCAGTCTCTGGGCACCGAAATCACGCCTTATGTGCTTGATATCGAAGGCAGGACTATAGAGCTTACCGGTACCGCCCAGGAGCAGTATGTCGAATGGCGAAAACTTCTTCGGGAAATTTACGCACAGGAAACCAGCATCCCGTCACAATAGCTGCGCAATAAAAGTACAATAGTCAGGCATCGTATTAATCATCGGTCATGTCAATGAATTTGCAACTCCGGGAAGGTCAAGTCTTCCCGAAACAATATGTTCTGAGTAAGAGGTCGGCCCCAGATCTTGACTCATCTTCCGTTGAATCCTGGATTGCGACGCACAACCAAACTGGCGATCGGGTATTGATCAGGTTTATGACAACGCCCTTGGATGACGATACTTGGTCCTCCGTCAATAAACGCGTAAGCCTGCTGAGGGGCCTCGTACACCAAAATATTTCCCTTATCGTCGAAGCAGACATCGACGACGGGATTCAATATCTGGTCGAACCCTATCTGACGGATAGCCAAATTCTTAACGTTGACGACTCAGGCATCTGGCCCCTACTCCAGCAAATATTGGGGGCTCTGACCTATGCTCATCATCTTGGCATCACGCACGGTACATTGTGCCCTGGGAACATTCTGGTCAACACATCGGGGGGCGTCCACATCACTGGATTCGCGATGCCTTTCGCTACCGAGCCTGCTGATGATCAAGCCTATTTAAGCCCGCAAGTTTTGGCTGGCAGGGACCCGGGGACTGATGACGATATCTATTCGCTGGGTTGTCTGTTATTTCGAGTACTCACCGGCAAACGCTGGGAAAAAGGCGTAGAACTCGACTTGCCTCTCGATACACATCTTGAACGACAGCTTCGCGCTATGCTGAGCGAATCCCCATTTGAACGCCCCACCACGCTTCTTGAGTTGCGCGAATCACTGGGGAATCATTTCGAAGGTAGCTCAACGACAATAGACTCCGTCGCTTTTTCACGAAGATCAGCCGCCGTCCAGGAAGCGACGACTGCCAACACCCCTGACCTTATCGGTAAACGCCAGGATCAGGCCATACCCCTGCAACGGGTACTACTCGCGGGCGCCTCTTTGCTCTTTTTTGCCGGTTTACTGTTTGCTTTTTTGCCCACGAATACGCCAACCGGGGCCACACCGTCACAAAACAGCGCCACGGCGGTGACCGCCAACGAAGCGACCGCAATACCAGAGACACAACCTGTTGTTACCCCACTCGAGACAGCAAGGCTTGAAATGTTTCAGGAACAGGGAGAAAAACTCACACGAGGTATCCTGCGGCAACAACTCGAACTGGAGGATACCGGCGTGATTTTCTGGGGCCCCATTGAATACGGGGACATTGGCGCAGATCTGGATGCTGCAGATAATCTATACCGCGAAAAACAGTTTCAATCCGCGTTAGACCATTATAAAGCCGTGTCCGCTAGTCTGAGCCAGCTTCAATCCCGCGCCACCAGTGAACTGCAAAAACACACGGCCTGGGGAGACGCCGCCCTGCTTAAAGGCGATGTTGAAGCCGCGCTCACTTCTTTCACGATAGCCGTGGCAATAGATCGTGACAATGAGGATTTACGATACAAGCTGGGCCGCGCTGAAACGCTGGGAGAGGTTCAGGAACTGGTTCGTCAAGGTCAAGTGTTCGAGCGTAATGGTGAGTTAAATGACGCAAAAAAAGCGTTTAAAATAGCCAGCGACATCGATAGCGAGTGGCAACCGGCCAAAAAAGGCATGTCCCGGGTTCAAGGCGCCATTCAAAAACGAAACTTCCAAATTGCCATGTCAGAGGGCTTTCTGGCAATTTCTAATAATAACTTTGAAGCAGCTCGCGAAGGTTTCACGCGGGCGAAAAATATCCTACCTAATTCCAGTGAGCCGGACGATGGATTTCTGCAGATAGAGCAATCCGAACGCAACGAAATTATTCTTGGACACCAGAAAAAAGCCGTTGAACACATCGCGTCGGAAAACTGGCCTGGTGCAATAAGGGAGTATGAAGCCGCTCTTTCAATCGCTGATTCGCTGGAATTTGCAGTGAATGGGCTGGTGTACGCGAAGTCCCGCCTGGCGCTAAAGCAAAAGTTGCAAGAATTCCTGAGTGACCCAACGTTGTTACAGAGTGACCCAGGGCTTGCTGAAGCGTCAGCAACCCTCAGGCAGGCCTCCAGGGCTCAGCCAACGACGGACCAATTGCTGAATCACATCGATATCCTTGCGCGGCTTATTTCCACCGCGAGAATTGAAATCCCAGTCACTATTAATTCCGATGGCAAGACGGACGTTATTGTTCGCAGGCACGCAGCCCTGGGGAAAATCACCAGCAAGAAGGTATACCTCATACCGGGACGCTACACGGTGGTAGGCCAACGACTGGGGTATCGTGATGTTCGCGAAGACGTCGTGGTACTGGCCGGAAAACAGTCACCTGTACTGGAAATCGCCAGCAAAGAGAGAATCAGATAATGGCGGAACCCGACAATACGATTATAGAACCCTCTGACTTTTCGAGGCCCAGCGCTCCTGGAAAAAGACCACTATTCCAGCCAAGCCCGGCAAAGATTTCAGTCCTGACCCTGTTTGCAGGGCTGCTTATCATCGTGTTGTTCATGTTCAATGCAAGGGCGGTAAAGTTCGAATTCGACCCGGCAGAAACAACGTTTACGATTTTAAGCGGATACCCAACCTATCAACTCGGTGAAAGATTTTTAATGCTACGGGGGGAGTATGACATCTACGCCGAGGCAGATGGCTACTACCCACTTACCGACACGATCAACCTGACTGAAGAACCCGACCAGGACTTCAGCTTCTCTCTCAGGAAACTACCGGGCATCGTCGAAATCATCGCCCTGCATGAAGAAACACAAGTTACCGGTGCCGAAGTTTTTGTTGATCAGGTGTTAGTGGGCGAAACCACCCTTACGATCAACGAAGTGGATGCGGGCTCAAGGGACATCTTTGTTAACCATCCACGATACCTTCCTGCCCAAAAAGTGATCACCGTCGCAGGTAAGAGGCAGTTTCAGTCCGAGCAGGTCTCGCTACTGCCGGCGTGGGCAAATATATCAATCAACTCCACGCCAGATGACACTGAAATCTATGTCGACGACCAGTTAGTTGGAACAACACCTGCGGTCCTGGAAGTGATCAAAGGTGAGCGGATCTTACAGTTGAGAAAGACCGGATATAAAGTGTTCGAATCGTTACTGGCAGTGGTGGCTCAGGAGCACCGGGAGTTGGACCGAGTGATATTGGAAAAAGCTGACGGCATGCTGAACATTGTCAGCACTCCCGCTGGGGTCAATGTGACTATTTCAGGTCAATACTACGGCCAGACCCCTCTTTCAGTCCTGCTCGCGCCGGCCGAAAACTACCAACTGGTTGCAACACGAGCCGGTTACCAAAACCAAACACGGTCATTGTCGGTTAGCCCCGATCAGGACCTCAGACTTAATCTTTCCCTGAAACCGATTGTAGGTCTAATAAAACTCACCGTGACACCGCCCGGAGCGTCGCTATTTGTGGACAACCGCCCACTGGGTGACGCGAATCAGACGCTGGAACTCAATGCACGCGCTCATGACCTGCGCATCGAATTGGCCGGATATGCGAGCTATGAGACAAAAGTCATTCCGCAACAAGGATTACCCCAACAACTGAACATCGTCATGCTAACCGAGGAGGCCGCCAGGGTTTCATCTATTCCTCAACAAATCAAAACGTCCCTCGGTGGAACGCTCAGGTTCATTATTCCCGAAACCTTTAGTATGGGTGCGGGCCGCCGGGAACCAGGCAGAAGATCAAACGAAATAGAAAAAAATGTGTCATTGACAAGGTCCTTCTACCTTGGTGAACAGGAGATCAGCAATAACGCATTCAAACAATTTGATCCCGGTCACGATTCAGGGTTGTTGGGACGGGCACTGCTTAGCGAGGAAGACAGACCTGTCGTCAATGTCTCATGGGAAGACGCTATCCGCTTCTGCAATTGGCTCAGTGAAAAAGATAGCCTGCCGGTTGCCTATGCACTGAAAGATGGCCAATGGCGGCTAAGGTCGCCAGTGACCATCGGATACCGTCTTCCCACTGAAGCAGAGTGGGCCTGGACGGCGCGTTACGCTGCAGGGAAACAACCTACCAGATTCCCCTGGGGCGACACTATGCCACCCATTGCCGGATCGGGTAACTACGCGGATATTTCTGCCGCCAGTATGGTGCCTTACAGCATCAAGGGTTATAACGATAACTTTCGAGGACCTGCGCCCTCTGGCACCTACGCCCCTAATGAACTGGGCATCTTTGATCTTGCAGGCAATGTCTCGGAATGGATAAGCGACTACTACTCGGTCGAACTACACAGGAAAACCCTGGTAGATCCGCTAGGACCGACCCAAGGGGATTATTACGTTATCCGAGGTTCAAATTACACACATGGCCGGTTCAGCGAACTCCGCTGGACCTTCAGAGACTACGGATCAGATCCAAGACCGGATGTTGGATTCCGCATCGCCAGGTTCGTTGAATGACCAGCAACACGATGTTTTTCACCATGACACTCGCAGCTTTATTGACCCTGTCATTTGCCCTGTCGTTGAATGCTGCTGAAGATCAGCAGGAACCTGCCCCTGTTTCTGAAGACTTGGGTCAGATTGATTCAATCCCGGATAATCGCATCGAACCTACCGACCAGTCTGAGGAACAAACATCTGAACGTTCAGCTAAACCAACTCCACAAAGTGATAACCTTCGAGCGCGAGATATCGGAGATGCATTCAAAAACTTTCAACCCAGCGAAGAAATCAGCGCCGACAACGCAGTAACATTTCCAGTGGATATTTAGGTATTAAGCGTATTTTTTAAGGAATGCCATGAACAAAAAATTACCAATTGAATTTATCTACCAGCTTTTTTCGCTGATCATCGCCATCATTCTGGTGCATGCCATCTACGTTTCGATCGTTCGGCCAAACGCCGCCTTGGCACTTGAAAATCAGGCTATCCAGTTGAATGCCAACCCTAACTATGCCCCTGAAAGGTCCGCCTATGTCGTCATCAGGGATTTTGAACAGGAAGCCTGTTTGATTCTCATGCTTTGGGCCATGTCGCTAATGGGTTACAAGGCGGTTCAAACAGCCAGGGAAAAAAGCATTCTGCAACTCGACCTGATACCGCTTAACAGAGGAACCAGCATCCTGCCCGAAGATACGCGCGAATACTCAAGGCCAATTCAGGCGCTACCTGAGGAACAGCATGGGTATCTCTTACCGCGCACCCTGCTCACAGCCCTGCATCGATTCAGATCTACCCGAAACATTCAGGATGTCTCGCATGCGGTCAGGGCTATCTGCGATTCCGAATCCGAGCGCCTCGATTCAGAACTTTCAATGATTCGCTATATCGCCTGGGCTATCCCATCTATCGGGTTTCTTGGCACAGTGCGCGGCATTGGCCAAGCACTTGGGCAGGCTCACAAGGCCGTCGAAGGGGATATTACGGGCGTCACCCAATCACTTGGCGTTGCCTTCAATTCTACTTTCGTCGCCTTGTTGATCAGCATTTTGATCATGTTTCTTTTGCACCAGCTGCAATTAGCCCAGGAGCGACTGGCACTCGATGCAGAAGAATATTGTGACGTGCGCCTTGTTCGCCACCTACAGACCTAATCGGAGTCGAACTTGAGCATTGCCGTATTTAATATCAATGACGCTGGGATTCAGCTTACCGTTGACCGCGAACTGGTTCGAACCAGCCCCGGTATCGCCGTGCTCAATAACAATAGCCTGATGACCGGAGAAGAGGCCCGGGAAAAGGTAAAACTGCTGCCCCGCTGGACAAACAATCGCTTCTGGAGCCAATTAAACACCAACTCACTGCCTAACAGCACAGAACAAGCGCGACACCACGCCGACATCGCCTTTGCTCACCTCGAAGACCTTTGGCTACCTGTCAGCAAAACAGTGGACAATGTTATTCTGATCGTCCCGGGGTACTACCTCAATAGCGACCTTGGTTTGCTTCTAGGCATCGCCCGAGAATGCGGAATGCCGGTAAAAGGCGTCGTTGACCAATCCGTCGTCGCAGCCACTGATCTACCCCTGCGTTCCAATGTTATTCACCTTGACGTACACCTGCATTCATTCACACTCACAAAGATCAGCAATCAGGGCATCCTGGCGAGAAAAAATGTAGCAACCATTCTGGAAACGGGATTATCCACTCTCTTTGATCGTTGGGCGAACATCATTGCCAGCCAGTTTATCCAGACCACCCGATTTGATCCGATGCACAATGCTGATACCGAACAACAGCTGTTCAATTTGCTACCCGGTTGGGTCAGAAACCTGCAAGACAGCAACACGCATTCATTTAGCCTTAAGACGGCAGACTCAGAACATACCGTGGCAATTTCGCAGGAGAGTCTTCTAAAGGCGTGCACGCCGCTCTACCCACAAATTGTTCAAGCCGTCCGCAGCGAAATAGCCACAAACGAGCCAGCCAGCCTGCTCCTGTCCCACCGCCTTCAGGGTTTTCCAGGGCTCAAAGAATCGCTTCAACTCGTTGCAAACCTGGAGATCATTGATCTGTCGGAAGAAAAAGCAAATGACTCTGCCGCAATCCACAATGCAAGGATCATCGGTGATGGAGACACCATCAGCCACGTTGTCCAATTGGGTACCGGTGAAGTGGCTACGCCACCCAAACAGGAAACCGGCAGCGCCAAAGCAACGCACATATTATGGCGTCATCAGGCAACGGCGATCGGCAAGGCGCTGCCTATCGATGCAGACCTCTCTGCAGGACCCAGAACCAGCAATGATCCTGCTTTCACGCTTTACGCCAGAAACAACCAGATAATGATCGACTGTAGCGCTAGTGACACGGTAAAGATCAACGGTGCTACGGTAGACCCAGACAAACCGCTAAAACCTGGAGATAAAATTGAACTGGCCGGGGATCAGTTAACGTTGATTTCGGTTCTACAAGATGGCTAGGAAACGGGACACCAACATATTCAGCCTTTCCTTCCTGGACATTATGTCCTGTGGATTCGGGGCGGTGATTCTGATCTACATCATTATCAACCATGCAACTGTTACTACCAGTCAGGAGCTTAACGCCCAGCTACTGGCAGAGGTTAAAAAATTCGAGATAGAAGTCAAAGAAGAGACTGAAAATCTGATTATCCTGCGGAACACAGCAGCAGCGCAGAAAGACGAGGTTGTCACCACGGAACAACTGGCCATCGAAGTGATCAACACCATCAGGCAACTCGAATCAGAGCTAGCCAATCTACAACAGGCCGGCGCCAGCCAGGACAAAAGCATCGAAGCGCTCAAATCAGAACTTAAGGAACTCGACGAGCAAGCCGCCAATATGGAAGGCAGCATTGCAGCGGACGAAACAGCCGGCAGCGCGCTACGTTCAGTAGTGGGGGAAGGCGACCGTCAGTATCTCACTGGCATGAAGGTCGGCGGACGACACATTCTTATCCTTCTTGATTCATCCGCCAGCATGCTCGACAAAACCATCGTCAACATCATCAGACGCAGGAACATGGCAGATGAGCAAAAGCTTGCCTCCAAAAAGTGGCAACGCGCAATACAGACTGTGGAGTGGATCACTGCCAATATGCCCAAGGATGCAAATTTTCAGCTAGTAACCTTTAACGCTGAGGCAAAACCTGCAATACCGGGTACTGAAGGCTCCTGGTTAAAAGCCACTGAAAGAGCCGACATGGATGGCGCTATAGAGGGCATAAAAAAAACCATTCCCCAGGGAGGCACCTCTTTGCACAATGCCTTCGCGCTGGCAGCGCAAATGGAACCAAAGCCTGACAACATTTTTCTGATTATCGACAGCCTTCCCACCATGGGCATCGAGCCACCCAGGAAATCGACGATTAACAACAGTGGGCGGGTTGAGCTGTTTACCAGCGCCCTCAATCTGCTCCCTAATGAGAGCCCGGTAAACGTCATCCTTTTCCCCATGGAAGGAGACCCCATGGCGGCACCTTCTTATTGGCGTCTCGCGCAGATCACCGGCGGTTCATTTCTTGCCCCAGCCGAGGATTGGCCTTAGCCGTCATGAGACATTTTAAACGAAAGCTTTGGATACAATGGCTTAGACGATAAGCATTAGACGAGATGAATTGGACGAGATGACATGAGGAACAGACGAGAGATTGAAGGCATAAGCCTTTCGTTCCTGGACGTGATCAGTTGCGGTTTCGGTGCGATCATTCTTTTGCTGGTCCTAACTAAAGTATTCGAACCGGTTGTCATTGAAGATACCGTTGCAAATTTAGAAGGCTACCTGGCCGCACTTCAAGAGGAACTTTTTGACCTGCGAGGTGAAGCGAAAGACATCAACCGCAAGATGATTCGAAAGGAAGACCAGCAATCCGAAGAGATAGTCAGATTACTGAAACTGAACGCCGAACTGTCCGCGCTCAAATCCACCCATGAAAAAACGCTCGATAAGACAAAGGTATCAACACTCGTCGAGGGCAAACTCGCAAAGGCGAAACAATCACTGACAGATGAAATGGCAAAGTTACTGGCAGACTATCGACGCGCGGCAGATGAAGACAAAATCGGCGGTATTCCCGTTGACAGCGAGTATGTCATTTTCATCATTGATACCTCTGGCAGCATGTACAACTACGCTTGGCCACTTGTGCTGCAGAAGGTGGAAGAAACACTGGCTGTCTATCCCCGCCTAAAGGGTATACAGGTAATGAACGACATGGGTAACTACATGTTTAGCCAGTACGCCGGCGCATGGATTCCGGATACAGATGCCCGTCGTCGCGCCATTGTCGATAGGTTAGGTTCTTGGAACGTCTTCTCAAATTCATCTCCGGTCGAAGGAATAACGAAAGCCATTAGCACCTACTACAAACCCGGGAGAAAGATCAGCCTGTATGTTTTTGGCGATGAATTCAGCGGGCGATCAATCCAGCGGGTTGTTGATGTCGTCGATCGAATCAATCGCACGGATTCAAAAGGAAATCGGTTGGTAAGAATTCATGGCGTCGGTTTTCCGGTTCAATTCGCCAACCCACCCAGATATCAGGAAACGGGCATAAAATTTTCGATCCTGATGAGGACGCTGTGTGAGAGAAACGGCGGGACCTTTGTTGGTCTTAATGACTTTCGAGCTTTTTGATCCCCTACCACCTAAATCGCGCGGAATACTCCAGTTCGGCGCTACCTTTCGCAGGCACTTGCAGCTCAAAGACGTAAGTCATGCTGTCTCGCTTTAAGCCTTCCTGACTCTCACTGACAATCGTCCAGTCACCTGTCAGCTGTTCTTCTAGACTAACGACAATCGATTCCGGTTTGTCATTTGTCACTTTTATCCTGTAACCAGCTTTGGCTTCTCTTTCCCCAAGACGTTGAAAGGATGTCTGAATTCGGTTTGCTGAGACATCAAACGCGCGTCCGACCAAAATATCGACTTTTTGACCAACGGCGGTATGACCTAGCCTAGACTCTCCTATAAAAGACTCTCCTATAAAAGCCTCTCCTATGAAAGCCTCTCCAATGTTAGATTCGCTTGCGCGAAGTCGCTCATAGACCCGAATATTCCCTGCGGGCAAGGGTTTCTTCAGGCCATTTTCACCTGAGCCCCCTATGGTTATCCAGACAGCCGGGGACGACTCCTGGGCAGCCTGATTGCCGTACTGTTGTGCAACAGAAGCAAGGCGATATGATTTCTCATACTTAATACCCTCCTCTGAAATCAGTTTCAGCTGGGTAATATCGTTTTTCAAGAGTTTGACCTCACCGGGGAATCGATAAGCGTGATAGTCACCGGGATTGGATAACACTGGGCTGGCAGCGTCAAAACTGGCTGTTGAGCTCATGCGCTGCATTTCCGGCATCATTTTTGGTCTGCTCGGAGTTTGATTAACGTCACCCGCGACAAGCAAAAGTTCATCCACGGCGAAATCCGAACTGCTCTGGTTTCGAATGGTGACCCAGCCACTCAGGCTTGCTTGTTTCTCCAGCGTCAACGCATAATCTGCCTCCCAGCCAACGCCGGCCGCATGATAGCGAACCGTGAGTTCCTGCTTGCCGGGTTTTTGGTTTTCACCTTTAAAAACGAGTGTCGGCGAAGTGTTAAGGTCGTCCGGGATGTACGGCAAGGAGATTGTCCCCTCCGGTTCAATTTCTATAACATCACCGAACTTTACAATTTCGGGATCGATCGAAAGCAGAATGCCTTCCCGTAATACTTTTTCGTAGCCCTTTTCCTGGAGCAGGAATTTGCTGTATTTTACGTTGCTTCCAACAAACCGTTCCAGCAGGGAGTTCGGATTCATCAGGTCAAAGCGATAGTTCTGTTGATGGGCAGAAAATCCCCCGGAAGCAGCAGAGCTTATTGAAACGGTGGGCGGCAGAATTGTCTGCGCAACCCCGGTGAATTCCAGTTCGATCGGCCCTGTTGGAAGCACCACTTCTCGCTGATCCCTAACCACGGCAAGATTTGAGTTATAAACGGTCAACGCCAGACGAGTTCGATCTTCCACCCCGAACTCAAACTGTGACGCGGTCGCCACACCCGTCGCCAAAACAGCAATCCCCAACATCAAAAACCGTGCTGATTGAACCTTCATAGATTTCTCCTGGACGTTTATTTCTTCTAAATAAGTTTTGACAGATGCTCTAAAGTTAGTTCATTTTAGCAGTCGCTACTTGGCACCGGAGAAAAACATGAACAAAGTTAACTTTAATCGAGCGACGGTGGACGTCGGAAACATTTTGGCCATGGAACATGTCAATGTCACCGTGCCGGACCAGCCACTGGCGACGCTTTTCTATGTCAATGTACTTGGTTTCACGCGAGACCCTTACATGGACTTCGGCCCGTCCAACGTTTGGGTCAACGTCGGACGCCAACAGTTTCATCTGCCTACTGCAGACGCCCAGGTCCTTCGAGGCCATGTAGGTGTTGTAGTACCAGATCTGAAATCACTTCTGGTGCGGCTGCAAAAAATAGGCAAAAAGCTAAAAGGTACTCAATTCACCTTTACGGAACGAAAAAACCATCTCGACATCACCTGCCCCTGGGGCAATCACATCCGTTGTTTTTCCCCCGGTAGTTTCGGCAAATCACAACTGGGGATTCCCTACATCGAATTCCACGTACCCGCTGACGCCGCGCCCGGCATCAGCAGATTCTACGAGCAGGTAATGGGTTGCCGTACCAACCTCAACAAGACAAAAAAACAGTGTGAGGTACTCATCGGCAAGGAACAATTCATTCGATTCAAGGAAACGCGCAAACCCACTGCTTTTTATGATGGGCACCACATTGCAGTCTACGTCGCAAACTTTTCAGGACCACACCGCTACCTACAGGACAATAACCTGATCACAGAGGAGTCAGACCAGAACCAGTACCGTTTTCAGACCATTGTTGACCCAAACAATGGAACAGCGCTATTCGACATTGAACACGAAGTCAGAAGCCTTCACCATCCCATGTACGAAAGGCATCTGATCAACCGAAATGCTGAACAAGGCTTCTTTAACTACCAGGACGGTAGGGATGCGTTTACCCCACAGAAAGTGCTGTGAAGTCTGATCTGGCTGATAGACTAGCCACCTTTAAAAGTCCTAAAAGTACACCTATGGTAACCAAGACGCATCGTCAGGCTTTTGGCCTGAAGATCCTGAATGCGAATCACCCCCGTATCAGACAACTAAAGCGTGATGGAAAAGTCGCCAAGATTCACGGTAACAAATTTTGGAACTCTAGCTATCTGATCATGGATTACCTGAAGAAGAATCCACTACCGAAACGTTCCCGAGTACTGGAAATCGGGTGTGGTTGGGGTTTACTGGGCCTTTACTGTGCCAAACGGTTTGGCAACAAGGTGCACGGCATTGATGCAGACGAGAATGTCTTACCCTACCTGGACGTACACGCCGAAATAAACGGACTAAAAATGTCCGGAGAGAAAAAAACATTTAAGCAGCTTACGGTCAATTACCTGAGTAATTTTGACGTAGTGATGGGTGCCGACATATGTTTCTGGGATGAGATGGGCCACGAGCTTTACAACTTGATGGGCCGTGCACGGAAAGCGGGGGTGAAGCAAATAATCGTCTCTGATCCTTGTCGCCCCCCGTTTAGCGAACTGGCCGTAAAATGCGACAAGAAATTCGAAAATGTCGAACTACTGGAAAAGTTCATGAAGCGACCGGTCAATGCCTCGGGTGAGATTCTTATTGTTCGGCCCTAGTGTCGTTTACTACCCGCTCATCATTTCCACCCAATTTTTTCTACGCCCTTTCACAAAGAACACCAATGATAATGACCACGACCCTTTTCATACGACCCCTTTCATAGAAGAAGCCAATGTCGTCAAATATCTTAGCGTCGTCAGCGGCGAAACAATTTTAAGTCCCAGCCTGTTCAGGGATATGTCGGCTACTGTGCGTGACATCGTCGGCGGACGAACTCGGCGCTAATGTCGTCATTGGGGTCAATATTGACGACCAAAGCTTTGGCCAGGCCAACGGCATGATGATGGTTCGCGCAACCGGCACGCTGGTCATCATCGATCAAGCCTAGCCGGGGCCAGCACCTCGGTCAAAACACCAGGAAACATAGACTTTGGTTGACGAACTCACGGTTCGCTGCAATTCGGATACCAACCAAACCCGGACACAGGTGCACTTGTCTCGCTGGTAATTGTCTCAACCGCATCCATTTGTTGAATCAAAGCGAACCTTGAAGTTGGCTAAACCGCGGCTTAAGGTTAACTCACTAAATACAGAAGATATTTTTCATCATGAGTAACGAAAGAAAGACCCAAGGAGTCTATTTCGCGCTCACCGCCTTTATTTTCTGGGGCGTCGCCCCTATTTACTTCAAATGGATAGATCATGTTTCCCCCGGGGAAATACTGGCACACAGGGTTGTCTGGGCGCTGGTGTTGCTGATCTGTATTCTGATGTACACCGGTGATTTAAAGGAACTAAAGGTTCCGTTAGGGACCCTCCCAAAGCTGTTCCTGACGGCCATGCTACTGTCGGTCAACTGGCTTGTGTTTATTTATGCCGTCGTTAACCAAAACATCACGGAGGCCAGCCTTGGCTACTTTATTAACCCGTTGGTAAGCGTTTTACTGGCAGTGGTTTTTTTAAAAGAACGTTTAAGACCGATCCAATGGATCGCAATAGCCATTGCCGGGACGGGCATTGCTATCCAACTAATTCTATTCGGACGCACACCCTGGCTAGCATTGGCGCTGGCATTCAGTTTCGGTTTCTATGGCTTGTTTCGCAAAAACCTTGGGCTTCACGCTGTCGCGGGACTCGCCATCGAAACAATGATCGTCGCACCGTTTGCACTCGCCTACATCCTCTGGATGGCCTATAAACAGACACTGGTATTCGGCAATGACATAGAAATTGATTTACTGCTCATGCTGGCGGGATTCATCACTTCGTTTCCACTGCTGTGTTTCGCCGCCGCAGTTACCCGACTCCCCCTCACTGTCATGGGAATGTTCCAGTACATCGCTCCAATCATCTCGCTGATCATCGCCGTACTCATTTACAACGAGGAATTCGGCATTGATCGTCTTGTGACATTTTGTTGTATCTGGGTTGCCCTCCTGCTTTTTACGACAGAGAGTTGGCTTCACCATAAGTCACATACGGCAACCACCAAGTCAGGTTAGGCTTGGCCAGCGCCCCATCAACCGTGCAAGCCCTTGCTTGCTTCACAGACTAAATCCGTTATCCTAGCCGATTTCTCGAAAACCCTAGGGAAATGACCCCATGACAATGCAACAAACACCTCTCCTTATGTCCCGGATCCTTGGACGCGGCGCGAAGCTTGACCCGAACGTCGAAATTGTCACTCTTCTTGCAGACGGCACGCATCGCCAGACGCTAGAAGCGACGGCCACCAGATCCAGGCAACTGGCCAATGCATTGTCGAACCATGGCGTTAAACCGGGAGATCGCGTCGCAAGCTTCATGTGGAACAACTACCGCCACTTGGAGTTGTATCAGGCCGTCCCGTCTATGGGCTGTGTTCTGCACACGCTGAATATCCGCCTAAGCTCTTTTGATCTGGAATACATTATTAATCACGCGGCTGACCGAGTGATATTCGCTGACGAAGACCTTTTACCACTTCTTGAGCCAATCCTGGACAGGATCCCAACCGTTGAACTGCTTGTCATATCCCGACACGGCGAGGGTGGCGCGTCAGGCTTTCCAAATCAGGTGGACTACGAAGCGTTCATCGATAACCAACCTACCGATTTTGAATGGCCAGTGATTGATGAAAACGCGCCCATGGGCCTGTGCTACACCAGCGGCACCACCGGCAAACCGAAGGGTGTGATGTATACCAATCGATCCACCTACTTGCACACCGTTACCCAGGCAATGACTGACTCAATGGGGCTGTCAGCGCTGGACTCAGTCTGCGGTATTGTCCCCATGTTTCACGCTATGGGGTGGGGCCTGCCCTTTACGGCGTCAATGCTGGGCTGTAAACAAGTCCTGCCCCACCGGTTCATGGATGCTGAAAGGCTGGTGACATTAATGGCACAAGAAGAGGTCACTATATCCGCGGGCGTACCCACTATTTGGCAGGGCATCAGAAACCTGCTGGAAGAGAACCCCAAGAAGTATGATCTCGGAAAGCTATCCCGACTGACTTGCGGCGGAAGCGCACCACCCGTCTCGCTGATGCGTTGGTACTTTGAAGAGCTGGATGTGGAAATGATCCAGGGCTGGGGAATGACAGAAACCAATCCACTAGGAACACTCAGCCGTAAGGTGGCCAAACGGTCTCATCTCAACCTGACGGAAGAGCAGCAGTTTGACAATATCGCAAAGGCCGGACTCACCATGCCGGGACTCGAGATCGAAATTGTTGACGAAAATTGGGCCGCAGTCCCTCACGACGGAGACTCTGTCGGTGAACTCCTCATTCGAGGACCCTGGATTTGTGCAGAGTATTACAATGACCCCCAGCCAGAGAAGTTTCATGACGGTTGGCTGGTTACGGGTGACGTCGCAAAAATTGACCCGGAAGAATACCTTATCATCGCTGATCGCTCTAAGGACCTGATCAAGTCCGGAGGAGAATGGATCTCTTCAGTCGACCTTGAAAACCATATCGTTGCGCTTGACGGTGTGGCGCAAGCTGCGGTCGTTGCACAGCAACATCCTAAGTGGGATGAAAGGCCTGTTGCTTTAGTGATCCTTACCGATGGATCCAACATCACAAGAGAGTTAATTCTTGAACACTGCGCCGAAATTTTCGCGAAATGGCAGCTCCCCGATGATGTGATCTTTGTTGACCAGATACCGCTAACCTCTACCGGTAAAATCGACAAGAAAACGATCAGGGCGCAACTCGAAGAACAGGCATACCAGCTACCCGACTTGAGACCAGCCTAACGTTCTATTGGGGGGGGACGTGTCAGCAAGCGATTTTTCCCCTGCTCGGGCGCATCCAAGCACCCAGAACCTGTAAAGAGGGACTCCCCCGTTGATTTCCTTTCAGGACAATCGCCGGTCTATTTGATCACAGCAGCGAATGGCGGAACGCAAGCACCACGTGACCGGTCCCACCTACCTTCCTGTGGTAAAAATCTGAACCAGGTCAAACAACAATCGTGATCATTACGCCAAAAAACCTTACCTTTTTGGCCCCGCTTCGTTAATATTGACCGCACGCATAACTCCATATTTTTCACCTGATTCGGCGACCTCTGTGACTTTATGTAACTTTATGTAACTTTTTTTGATCTTCTGTGACGCTGCTGAACCCTTGCGGGTTTGTGGCTAAACCTAACAAGACATAGACAATAGGAACCTAAATCGATTGGGAAACTTGATTCACCAAAACGCCGCCAACTCGGTAGCAACACGAAAGCGGTCCGGCGCGGGTCCATTAATGTTTGTACTGGCAGTTGCGGTCGCTGTCGGCATAACAAATGCCTATGCCAGCACCTTGCCCGGTGCAAAAAATGAACTGCAGAGCCCTTCCCTGCAGAGCCCTTACCTGCAGAGCAATGAAGGGGCCTTCGTTCAAGCCGACTCCTCTGCACCGAAGGTTTCCGGCTATCTGGCCGTTAACGACGTGAACCCAGGCATCGATGACGAACAACAAGCTCAGATGGAGGAAAAATATAAAACCCTGCCACCGCTTAATCAAGCTAAGCCAGTCATTGAAGGGCGTCCCGCCGCTAAAACCACGATCCCCGAAAAAATGTTAGCGGGGGCAAAATCGATCGCCAATAATATTACCAAATTTGTTCCTAGCATCAGTTCCAGCGTCAGGTACGACGACATCCGTGAGAAAGACGATTCGCTTGACGCCACTGGAAACCGAACCGACACTGATTATTCCACCGTATTAGCGAGCATAAACCCCACCTTCCTTTACGAAACAAGACGACGTAAATGGGAACTGAAGGCCCAGTACGACTACGGCAAAGCAAAATATTTCGTTGATGACGATCGAAGTCTCACCGATCACTTGGTGAACGTGAACTGGACCAGACGCCTAAAGCCTGGCCAGCGGCTCAATGTGGCGATGCTCTACCAGAACACCCACGACAGAAATACAACGGACCCGATCCAGGACTTTGACTCTGCACTTGACACTAGCTTGCAGGATTACGATCGCAACCGGGTCACCGTGACGTATCTGAATGGAACCCCCAGGAGTAGAACCCGATATGAGGCCTTTGTGTTCCGGGAGAACTCGAATACGGACTACGAGGACCGGCCGGCAAGCGCCTACGATCTGGCCCGCAGTGGCATAGGTGGTGAATACGACTGGCAAATCAAAAGACAGATGACAATTGTCGCAGAAGCCCGCTACG
>Ga0209192_10000259_pt1 | contig 60141 bp, 79 predicted proteins | sample ArcticOcean_MG_C_11_FD_187433 | JGI IMG/M metagenome (GOLD analysis project Ga0209192, IMG submission 187433) | Marine microbial communities from western Arctic Ocean - ArcticOcean_MG_CB2_154 (SPAdes) (version 2) | ecosystem: Environmental > Aquatic > Marine > Oceanic | place: Arctic Ocean... | reverse complement strand
TAAAGGTGATCAAGGTGATCAAGGTCAAACTGGTACTAAAGGTGATCAAGGTGATCAAGGTATTGATGGTCTTAAAGGTGATCAAGGTATCGATGGTGTTAAAGGTGATCAAGGTATTGATGGTCTTAAAGGTGATCAAGGTTTCCAAGGTCAAACTGGTACTAAAGGTGATCAAGGTTTCCAAGGTTTCCAAGGAGATGAAGGAATCTCTTTATATGAAGGACATTCTCTTACCAAAGCTGAACTATTAGATGGTATGCAGCAGCCTACCTATGGTAGTGCAGATATAGAAAGTAAAAAAGTAAAATGGAATTATCATTCAGTTGTTGATCCAAACGGATCTTTAAACAATACAGTAGCTGTACATCAGTTAGCAGTATCTATTGATGGATTTGATAACTGTAAACATGATGTGATAGTACAGGGTCAATTGCTACAAGTTGCTACTGCGCTTGATGATTTAGCAACAGCAGTAACTGCAAGCGGAGGCGCTAGTCAAGTAATAGGTCAAATAACCTTAATTGATTGTGATGATCCTTCTAACTTTACAGTAATACCGATTGATTCTTCATTCCAAAAACATGGAGTTACAGGATTTACAATGTCTCCAAATGGTGTTAGCACATCTTATGGTACTATTACTAATAACTCTAAGATAGGTATTGAAATAGAAGTATATGGATTAGATGGTCTAGTAGGTGGCGTTGGTCCACAGGGTCTCAAAGGAGATACAGGTAATCAAGGTTTTAAAGGTAATCCTGGTAATCAAGGTTTTACTGGTACTACAGGTTTCCAAGGTCTTAAAGGTGCTAAAGGTGATAAAGGTGAGATTGGTAATCAAGGTTTCCAAGGTCCTAACGGTCCTAACGGTCCTCAGGGTATTGCGGGTCCTCTAGGTCCTCAAGGTCTTAAAGGTGATATAGGTGATCAAGGTTTCCAAGGTTCAACCGGAACTAAAGGTGATCAAGGTGATCAAGGTTTCCAAGGTAAAATAGGTCCTCAAGGTCAAATTGGACCCCAAGGTCTTAAAGGTATTGCGGGTGATCAAGGTTTCCAAGGTTCAACCGGAACTAAAGGTGATCAAGGTATAATTGGTGATCAAGGTATAATTGGTCAACAAGGTTTCCAAGGTAAAACTGGTCTTAAAGGTGATCAAGGAGATATTGGTTTCCAAGGTGTTACTGGTGATCAAGGTATAATTGGTCATCAAGGTTTTAAAGGTAATCCTGGTAATCAAGGTTTTACTGGTACTACAGGTTTCCAAGGTTCTACCGGAACTAAAGGTGATCAAGGTTTCCAAGGTTTTCAAGGTAAAATAGGTCCTCAAGGTCCTCAAGGTTTTAAAGGTGATCAAGGTTTTAAAGGTAATCCTGGTAATCAAGGTTTTACTGGTACTACAGGTTTCCAAGGTTCTACCGGAACTAAAGGTGATCAAGGTTTCAGAGGTTTCCAAGGATATAACGGTTTAAGTGTTACTGGTCCTCAAGGTCCAATAGGTCCTCAAGGTCTAACTGGTTCTAATGGTTTCCAAGGTACTACTGGTACTACTGGTACTAAAGGTGATCAAGGTTTCCAAGGTAATGATTCTGGTTCAGGTTATTGTAATGAATTTATTGGAATAAATTCTATTCCTTTTAATTCCGAAGTGAATTTAGCAGATATGCAAGAAACATTCGTATTAATTCCAACAGCTTTATGGAATTATCACTTAATAAGAATTGAAACTTCATACGGTGATGGTGTTGCAAGTGGAAATGTATCTTTAAAACTTGAAAAACAATTAGCAAACGGAAGCATAGTTCAACAAGGATCCACATGGACACATCCAGGTGGCTACAGATATGATAGTCAGAATTTCTACTATCAAGGTTCAATAGATGATTTAGCTGGATATAATGTTAGAGTAGTATTACAAGAAGCAGACACGATAATCGCTAAAGGATTCGCATGTGTATTAGTCTTTGCAGATAAACTATCTGCATGTGATCCTGATGTATGGGAATTATTGTAAAGAAGTGTAATCAAGTTAAATAGAATAAATAATATAGATGATAACAGTAAGTAGTAAGTTAAATAGCACGGATCCATGTGCTGGAAAGGTATTGATATCGGTTAGAGCGTCAATGGATCCTGTTACTCAATTTTGCAGTGATGTGAGAATGCCAATAGTGGAGGTATATGTAGATGCAAATACTCCGTCGGTAGCAGAATCATACTTGGCAGGTAATACACTTTATTCAATAGATGACTGTACACAGTGTTCTGATACAAGTGGAGTCTTTTACCAAGACGCCATTACGCTTGATCCTGATACATATTATTATTTTAAAGGATGTGAACTCTTCATAAGAAATTGCAATGACAGAGGATACGTTACTGTTGTAACTAATGTTAATAGAGATTTTCTATGTGATGAAATAGGTACTACACATACAGTGTATCTAGATAACAACTACACTGAATCTTTACCATTTGCAGGAACAGGTAATACAATATACACAACTGATGGATTATACGCTGCTGCAACTGGTAATGCAACGGCAAATTTACCATCAGGTTACTATGCGACGTATGGCGAGGTAATATACACTCGCTTTTGGACAGATGCTTTTGGAAGTGAAGGCGGTGACTTTGGAACTCCACAATTATGCTCAGAAGGACAAGCGGCAACTAGATATGAACAACCTGTTTTGGCCTCAACGAATTTACTGCGTATATGTGAAAGAGGTTTAAACCAGACAGTATGGGCAGATGCATCAAACTTTAATAACGCTACTACGATGTGGACTTCTGAAACAGGAACTGGAAGACCAGCTGATGGATATTATACAGCGGCCTTATCAGGTCCATTTCCAAACAAGATATTTGAATTTAGTAACAATCTGTTGACTGACACTGGTGTTGAATGTGAAGGTAGTGAGATGCCTACATAGGTGATTAAACTTTAAACCTTTCCAAGTTATATAGTATAACTATTATTAAACATGGATCATCTAGAATACGACGAACTATTAAACCCCGAATCTTTCTTTAAAGATTGGACGGATGACGAGTTTATCGTATGGATAACGAGGCCTGGTGTTTCTGAAGATTATTTACAAACATCTTTAAGAAATTTAGAATCTAGGCAGATGTACGAAAAGTGTTTAATAGTCAAACAACTATTAGAACTACATGAAGAACATAAAGGCATATAATGATTTTATCAATGAAGGTCGTAGCAGATACGATGGCATTGCTAGTAAAATTGTTAAGAAAAACTTCAGAAAGTGGATCACTGACTGGAAGGCAGGAAAGAAATCATCTACATACATAGACCAAATAGAACTTGACGATTTGGAATTTGATTTTACATCAACATTATATTTCGATAAAGTAGAAGGTACTAAGATTAAAGGTTTTGAAATCTTAGGAAGCACTGGAGCAGATGGAAGAGATTTCTATACTGATGACGAAGGTGATGAAGTATATCAAACACCTTTTATTATTATAGACTTTGCTATTGAATCAGACTGGTTACCAGGATTTTGGCAAGAAATATACATGTACTTAGCGGATTGTACTCGTCACGAAATGGAACACATCACACAAGACGGAAAAGATACTGGTAATTATAGACCAGGTAAACCGGATGAGGACGATTCATTCATGAGGTCACTTATCAAGTCCGGTATGATGCCCGAATATCATTATCTATTATTACCTAAAGAAGTAGATGCAAACTTACAGGGGTTACGATATGAAGCCAAAAAGAGAAAGGTTAGCATGGAAGTAACGGTTAATAATTATTTAGATACTAAAGGTTATTCAGAAGAGGAAAGATCAGAGATCTTAGATACTTGGAGAAAAAGAGCTAAACAAATAGGAGGAATTCCAAAATTTTAAAACAATAAACGAGTATGAGATATTTCGATAAGATTTATATTATTAATCTATCATGGCACAAGAAAAGAAGAGAAACCATTTCAGCAGAATTAGATAGCGTTGGATGGTACAATTACGAATTCATCGATGCTATCAGTGGAGCAGATTTACCATCTACTAGTGAAATGGTTAAGTCTGGCACTATTTCTAATCTATTTAGAGATGCCAATGGAATCTTGACTAAGAATATATTCGCATGTGCAATGAGTCATAGAAAGGCACAACAGAAGTTTCTAGATGATGGACTAAATACATGCTTAATCATAGAAGATGATGCAAAATTCATGCCAGTTGCTCTTAAGATGATGTTAGCTGGTGGAATGGATCAATTACATAGTGAATTACATTCTAAACCATGGGATATCTTCATGTGGGGTATGCCTCATACATATATGCCGAATTGGGGATTAGTAGACGGCTGTAATCTTTTGCATGAATTTAAAAGAATGTCACCGGAATGGGCTGCTCATGCATATCAAACAACTAGGAGAGGTGCTCAAAAATTAATTGAATGCAATACTCCAATCCAATTCGCAGCTGATGTTAATGTAGAATTAAGTAATACTGAAATATACTGCCCATCATTTTCTCTAATCTCTCAAACCATTGGAGATTTTAATAGAAATATTGCTAATGAATTAATGACAGATTTTGGAACTAAAATGCTGCATGGAGATTCTGAAGAATATCTACCGTCGACTATAAATACAGTAAGTGTTCAGAAAAATACAGAAGAATACTATGAAACAAAAGACAAGTCAATTACGTTCAACAACAAAATTAGACAGGTAGAAATTTCAGGAGATATTGAACTCGATAAAGTAGAGTGGCATGACTTTATAACCCCAAATGGAGATAAAGCAGTAAACTGGCCTCATATCTATCTTAAGGGATAATCTGGTATATACAGATAAGCATATTTATTAGATTATATATGATCTAATTAGAATATAACACAAGCTCTTAGAATCACTCTAGGAGCTTTGACATTTTAGGCCGATTTAATCTATTTTCTGTACATAATATTCATAAATATATAGTTAAAATAAACAGATAATTAGGTGAAAAATTTAACAACATACGAGAGTTTTCTAGAAGAAGGAGTTAACGATCCTGGAATATTGAAAGCATTTTTTATGGCAGGTGGACCTGGTTCAGGTAAATCATTTGTAGCCTCAGAAATATTTGGATTTCCAGAAGAAGCACTTGGCTCAGTATCTTATAGAACTGGATTAAAATTAGTAAATAATGACAATGCATTTGAAGTAGGCTTAAAAAAGTATGGCCTTTCAGCTGGAGAACTTGCAAATTATGCAAAGGACGAAGAAAAGTGGGCAGAAGTAATGAGAATTAGAGACAAATCTAAAGGACTTACTAAAAGATTACAGGATAATTACATTGCAGGAAGATTAGGTCAAGTAATTGACGGAACAGGTAAGAATTTCAATAAGATTAGAGGTCATAGATCAATGTATCAAGATTTTGGCTATGATACTTATATGGTTTTTGTTAACACTTCACTTGAAATTGCTCTTGAAAGAAATAGAACAAGAGAACGTAGATTACCAGATGTGATTGTTGGTAAAATGTGGAAAGAAGTTCAAGATAACTTAGGTAAATTCTCAAGATTATTTGGAAAACAGAACATGATTATCGTAGATAACTCTTCATACGACGATAGCGCAAAGATCTTATCTCATATAGAAAAGGAAATTACAAGAAGAGTCAACATGCCTATTAAAAATTATTTAGGTATAAGATGGATTGAAGATCAAAGAAATCCAGGTAAGAATCAACCAAATGGTACTAAGAAGAAAGCAGGTCAAATAGGATAAAATATAAATATGAAGATAGGAATAACATTAGATGCTAGTAGAAATAGCTTATTTACGTCAGGAATTAACCAAAATGGTCTATATTTAGCACTTTTATTCAATAAAGGAGGCCATGATACTAGTTTATTGTATTCCAAGACTAAATCTGGTAAATCTTTAGATGAAATCAAAGATCTTCCTGTAAAACTCACTACATTTCAAAAGGCAGTAACCACAAAGTACGATATTATTATTTCTTTAGGAGTGGTTGTTGAAGAATTTATGGCTAAGGCGTTTAGGAAACAAAATCCAAATGTAAAGTTCATTGCATACAAATGTGGTAATGAATTTTTAGTAGATGCTGAAACTTACTTATACGATACACATGAAGGAAGGGCAAAGACAATGTCAAAGATAAAGCCTGAAGTTCCAGATGCAATATGGTCTATTCCTCAAATGGAAAACACAAATCTTCAATACTATTCATTCTTATTAGGAACTGATAACTCAACTGTAGTTCCATTTGTATGGGATCCACTTACGATCGAGACTGCAATTGAAAAAGCACCATATAATTTATATGATGGTAGAGCAATAAAGAGATATGCAATAATGGAGCCTAACATTTCAATGATGAAGTTCTGTATTCCTCCTACGATTATAGTTGATAGAGTATTTAAGAACCATAAGGATATTGAAATTGAAAAGTTGATGTTAATTGGAGCATCTAATGTTAAAGAAAATAAAAGGTTTATAAATCTAATCTCTAAAACGGAATTAGCAAAGAAAGGAAAGATGTCAGCAGAAACGAGGCAACCAACTCCCTATATTTTAGAAAACTGGGCACAAGTTGTAGTATCATGGCAATGGGAGAATCCATTAAACTATCTCTACTTTGATGTAGCATGGATGGGATATCCAATTATACACAATGCTCACCTCTGTAAAGACATAGGATATTACTATGAAGGTTTTGATTATGAAGAAGGTGAAAGAGTTCTTGCAGATGCAGTAAGATCTCACCCAACTGATAAAGATTACTTAGAAAGAGAAAGAGCAAAGATCAGAAGATATACTAGAGAAAATCCTAGATTAGTAGAACAATACAATCAACTTCTTAGCGATGTTGTTAATGATGAATTCAAGAGACAAGTGTATGATCCTTTGACAAATTCAGTATCTCCTAAATAAGAAAAATGATATATACTCTATTAAATATACTAAACATACAATAAAATAATACAATTATGAAAAAGGTAATACTATTTGAATCTTTCATAGCAGAAAATGAAAAAGAGACTGCTAAAGAAATATTTGACGAATTAATGGATGTAAATGGCGAAGAAATCGCTGATATAGATTCACAAGAAGCAATGACTATACTTTCTAGAAGAGGAATTAGAGGTGGAAAAGCAAATAAGATTGCTAAAGAACTTTTAAAATTAACAAGTGCTATTGGAGAATCAGTAGTTAATGAATCTGATGCTGCATTAAAGAAAGAAAATAAGAATTGGCTTATTCAACCAGAGCCGCTTCATCCTAACCTTAGCAAAAAGAATCTTGCGAAGCTTAAAAAACTAGGTCACACTGGTATGAAAAGTGCAATTCTTTGGACAGACGGACACAGTAGCAACCCTACATATATACAAATACCAGGAGAAGTTGGAACTCCATGGGGAAGTAAAGGACCAGAAGATAGAACTACCTTTTACTGGGATGGTGAAAACGTATGGTGTACTAATTACCCAAAAGAGACTTTACGTATTGACTATAAGAAATCAGTAGATACTGCAAAAGAATTTTCAGATGCTACAAAATCAATATCAGATTCAGGTAAATGGGATAAGGTAAAGAAAATGTAATGATAAAGGAGGCAAAGATTGGCTTAAAAACCCTTCATAATAAACAAAACGTAGTATGTCTGTATAACTAATAGACACTAATGCACAGTATGATTAAAGAAGCTAAATTCTCAAAGGAAAAGATATTCATCTTCGATTTAGATGACACTATCGTTATCACAGACGCAAAGATTCAAGTCTGTGATAAGGGAGGGAAGGCCTGCTTTTCGTTAACACCTGAAGAGTTTAATACATATCAACATGATCCTAAACATATCCTAAATTTTGACGATTTCAAATCATTAGAAATCATGAAAGCTGGTAGACTAATTACAAAATACTTGAATATCTTAGAAAAAGAGTATAAGAAAGGAAATGCAATAGGAGTTATCACGGCCAGAGACGATCAGGAAATGATTTACACTTGGTTAAAAGAACATGTAGGTTTCCATATCAAGAAATCATTTATCTGGGCAATTAACGATCCAATCTTAGGTTTATCAGGAACAATAGCTCAAAAGAAAGAACAAGCCTTTAAATGGTTTATAGAAGAAGGTTACATAGACTTAACATTCTTTGACGACGACAGGGCAAACGTAAAGATTATCAAAGGAATCAAAAGGGACTATCAAGACCTAAAGATTAAAACACACTTAGCAAAGAAATGAGCCAAAACCCAAATAAGCAACCCATCCTAGAAGGCAGAGCCGAGATAGGAAAACGTATCTCTGATCTACAAAAGAAAAAGAGAGATGTAGGTAACAAGAAATCCGAGCTCAGTAGATCGTATAACAGCGAGCAGAATCCACAAAAGAAGAGACTAAAGGCTCTTCAAATCCAGGAGCTCTCAATGAGGCTCCAATTATTTTCTATAAAAGAAAAGCAACTCGTTATTAAAAAAGGAATGGCTAAATCCTAATCCGATGAAACACATTAAATTATTTGAAGACTTTTTAAATGAGATAGGTGATGGCGGTGCTGCAAAGTATAAAACACTTATTAAGATAAAAGAAAATACACATGAAATTCATACATTCAAGACAGAGACTCAAGACTATCAGGTTTATTTTGAGTTTCAAGAAGACTGGACAAGAGAAGGTGAATCACTTGAAATGCTTATAGAATTTTCAGTAAACGGAGGTAAAGATTCACATATCGTCACGAATAAGGGTGAAATGTATCGAGTTATGGCTACGATAGTAGACTTATCAAAAAAGATTCTTAAAAGAAGAAAGAATATACATGTAATATCCTTTACTGGTTCTAAAAATAAAGGAACTAACGATAGAAGAAGAAATAATCTCTATATGGCTTATATGAAAAAACACTTAAAGCCAAAAAACATAGAAGATGACGGAAATACAATAAGAATAGAATTATGAAACGCATAAAATTATTTGAAGCATTTGTAAACGAAACTACAAGTGGAGAGTTGATAAAACCAAAGAGAGGTAAAATCACTAAGTTTAATCACAAGAAATACCCAGAGCTTGCAGGAGAATTCTTTGACTTAATTGCAACAGCTTATGCTGCAATTGGAGGACATGCAAAGATTAAAACTCCGGAAGATGTTTTCGCAGATCCAGATTGGAATTATTGGGAAGGACTTGATATTCACGGAGATGAAGATTTCGATATGATAATGTTTGGTAAGAAAACTAGATTCGGTGTAAAGTATTCAGGAGTTGGCCATGATGGAAGTTCAAAAGCAAAGAGAGAATATATTTCAGCTAGAGGTAGAGATCTTAATAAATTAGGATTTTATATTGAGGTTTCAGGTAAAATAGCAGAGATCTTATTAAACTCGTATGGCGTACCAGTAGTTACTGATCAAAAAGAAGCGGAAAAGGTATTAGGTAAAAAACTTGAATGGATTGGAACTATAGAAGGAAAGCCAGGAGCTGGTTGGTATTCTAGAAAGCTAGGTGGTAAAATGCATGACAAAATATTATTAGGAAGACCTAAAATTTAAAGCAAGATGAAGATAGCATACCTACATGGGCTAGAGTCCACGATTAATCAGAAAGACCCAAAGATTATATTCTTAAATAAAAACTTTGACCGTGTATATTCTCCAACTATTAATTATAGAAATGATAATACTTTTAATAAATTATATAAAGATATTAAATCACTAAACCCAGATCTTATTGTAGGATCTTCAATGGGAGGATATGTTTCTTATTTAATTGGAAGTAAACTATCAATCCCAGTTCTTTTATTTAATCCAGCAGTGGCTGATAGAGCATTTGATCCAATTGTAGATGATTCAGGTTTAAAAAAGACTAAAATTAATATACGATTTGGTAAGAGTGATTCGGTAATTAGTGGAAGTGCAGTTAGATCTTTCTTTAAAGAGAATGGAGTATCATTCAACCACGAGACATATAATGGAGGACATAGAGTTCCTGCAGACATATTCATTGATAGTATTAAAGAAGTATTGGGGATGGATGAAGTACATACTAAAACCGGAAAAAGTAGACGAAGCATAAAACGCATTAGACTATTTGAAGAATTCATTAACGAAGCCCATACTCAATCGAGTGTAGAAAGAATTATTAAAAGAAGCTATCCTAAAATAGTAAAACACTTAGGAGGTAAGAAGAAACAAGTAGAAGTCCATCATGATATTTATTCTAGATTAGGAGCAGTAGGAATAGAGGACTTAATGAAACAAAACAATCCATCAGCAGAGTATAGTCCAGTAGATGATATTATTTATATTTACTGGTCAGCAATGCATTCAGACGAAGAGATTATTAGATCCCTACTTCACGAACACACCCATACACTACAAGATCAACAGATGTTTAAGAAGATGTATGATGATGGTTTTAAATATAACGACCATCCATTTGAATTAGCAGCTCTAGCTTCAGAAGAGGAATGGCAGCTATTTAAATAATGAAACCCGAAAGGGACATAGATAGAAAGCTAACCCTGTTGATAGCTCTCTGGATCCTAGATAAAATCTGCATCTTAGCCATGTTCTATTGCTTCGATTAGGATTATATATGGTATGAAAGCCAGACTCTTAATCCTCCTAACACTCATTCTCCTCTATCTCGAAATCAACCACGAGGAGCCACAGCGCTCACAGCCAAGATACATAAAACCTAATATAAACAGGATGCTAGAAAACCCTAGTATAAAGGAGTATATGGCAGATTCAATTCAACAATACCCATTCAATCCTCCACAAATCCTAATACAACTAGAACCTCTATATCCAGGATTACTAGGAATCACATACAAATTAAAACCAAACCTATACCTAATAGGACTTAATCCCCTATATAGCCATCTAACCCTAGAAAGAACTCTATTCCACGAACTAGTCCATGTTAAACAATTAGTAAATAGGGATCTAGACGGTCAGCTATGGAAAGGGCAATTACAAGATTGGACACTACCCTGGTCCTCCAGGCCATGGGAACAACAGGCAGAAGCCGAAACCCGCCTCTTTTATAAACCATAAGATAAGTTAGAGCCCACCTCTACAGGCCCGCAGGGGTAGAGCCCAATCCAGTGCCTTTCTTGCACATCCTATAGCGTCGAAGCCAATATCAAACATCGGTCTCACAACAGACACACGTCGTAGTCTCTCTACCCCCTCCGAAGGTGGTCCGAGGGCCTAGATTGACTAAAAGGCACAAAATAGGCGAAAAAGCGCAAATCCCAACCCCATTATGAACCTAAGCTACTTTTACACTCGGAGGCCTATACCCGCCCAGGGCTCTAGAAGCCCCAAAAGGACCGGAGGCATCCACTCCTCGGTCCCAGGGCACTAAAAGGGTGTATTATACCTCTACTTGAGCTTCTTCAGTGTTTTCTTGGTCTATAGAGCCATCTAAGGTTAAGCCGAATAAGGTATCAAATGCATTAGATTCAGATTCTAGTGATTTTCTCTCTTCTTGGACTATTTCGTCATTAAAAAGGTCTCTAGCGTATCGGGCTTCATCGTAGCTTACTCCTCCTTCTAAATCGAAGTATAGTTTCTTACCTACTTGGCCAACTCGGTTCTTTGAGAACTCCATATATCGTCTACCAGAGTTTTCAGAGCCATCCCAGTCTAATTGCATCATCGAGGTAGTCATGTGTTTTAGTTTATTTGAACCAACGAACTGGCCACCTTTAGATAATTGCAAGATAGTCACAAATGTGGTATATACCTTGTCTTTATTCTTTCCTTTGTTATTGGCGATCATCAGGTCTAGGAACCATTTTTCTGTTTTACCTCGGGTTAGGCCACAAGCTTCTTTTACTGTGTCATTTACTTCGGTATATGAATCGGTAAGTACTAGGTCCCATCCCTGGTTAAGTACAGACTCGATAACGGTCTTTGGACAGTTGTCAGTATAGTCTGCTAGGAAGAGGATTGGTAATTGACCCCAGTTTGGGAATCGCTTTAGGTATCTGGCCATGTCGATCTGAGACATTTCAGCCGAGATGAACAGGACTTTCTTTCCTTGTTGGTGTAAGTTAGCTACTAGGTCTAACAGGACTGTAGTCTTACCAATACCTGGAGCTCCAGCTGCCATTATATTTGAGCCAGGCATAAAACCACCTTCTTGACTTACAAATTTGTCAAAGGGTGTGTTAGTAGCCATTGGCGTGAATAGGCTCTGGTCTATGTTGAGGTCATCAAGCTTTGCAAGCTTCACTGACAGCTTCTTTGGGCTGCTCGACACTTTGTAGTGGCCTTGGTAATCTCTACTAGATGACCAACGCGTATCTGTAATTGTTACTATACGTCCTGAATGTTTGGCCAACCAGGAGTGCTTGGGGTGATCGGTACCCACCGTAAGAGTTTCTTTAGAATTAAGGTTCGCAAGTTTGAAATCTTTGCCGGATTGTTTGAAGGTGTACTTTTGCATAATTGTGGATGTTTAATTGATTACTATACTAATATAAGCAAAATATCTGAGATAAAAAAATATTTAGCTGTTTATTTTCGATTTATTTTCGGTTAAGCTGCAACCGGAGTCTCATTCATAACAAAGGCCATAGAAGCCCAAGACTTAGAATTAACTACCTTATACTGATTCATATCCATAAGGTTGGTATTATACCATAGACCGTTGATACATCCAACATCTAATCCTCTCATGATAGCTTCGTCCATTAGGATTACTTTGTTTCCTTTCTTAGCGAATACTGTAAAGAAGTTATCAGATCCAGCAGGCTTGTATTCTACTGAATGCAGGGCTCCTTTTTTATAAGCTGACATTACAGAAGCAGGGTTAGCATATAATCTAGCATCGTCAAAGTCTCTAGCATCATTACAGCTAAAATAACCTGCTCTACATTTTGCAATGAATCTGAATTTACCAGGGGTTGCTTCATAATGATCGCAGTTGATAATGTTTACTGTACGGATGTCTGTTGTGTTGATGATTTTGTTCATAATGTGGATGTTTTTGTTTTTAAAGATGATTTAATTAACTGGATTAGTATACTACTAATATAAGCATTTTTTCTGAGATAAAAAAATATTTAGCTGCTTATTTTCAAAAAAGTTATTAACAATCCCCCCTAATAAGAAAGGACCTCATCTCTGAGGTCCAATCTTGGGGGTAGGTTGTAAGTTAAGTTATTAGTTTAACAATGCTCCACGCTGAGCGTCTTGGTTTAAGTTACCAAATGGGTTCGGCATGTGATTTTCATGGTCAAAAGATTTCTTACCAAAGAAGTTACCAGCTTGAACCATCATCTGTGTAGAGTCTTGGTCTTGCATGTTAGATTCGATGAGGTCTTTACCATGAGTAGCAAAGTGCGTTAGTCCATTCATTACAGACCACACTGATTGATTTGTCTTGGCTCCTTTCATTTGATTAGAGCTCATTTGACCAAGATCAATTTTGTTATACGCATTCATGTTCTCTTGTAAAGGGATCCAGTTCTCAGCTCTTTCTCCAGCATGTTTCGCGATTTGGTTATGAGCCCATGTCATCTCAGCCACAGAGGCATGAGTATCATTAGCTGCTCTAACTCGATCACCGAATGCTTCGGGAGCAAAGTTGTTAGACCTCAACGTTTGCAAGTTTTCTTGAAACTTCTCCATACTTCCAGAATCTAGAGAGTTCAGTGTGTAAGTTTCACTAGCAAGTGAGGTAGTAAGGCCATTAGCACACCACATTCGGTTTACATAAGGCATTACTTGGAAACCTTTCAAGGGTGAATTAGAGAAGGATATACCTCCAGTAAAAACCTCATCGGAGAGGCCTTTAACCGCAAATTCAGCTTTCGGGTTAAATGCGTTAATTCTAACAATTCCAGTAGCAGGGTCAGTAGACCAGTTAGTTACATCAAACCCATGCTTATCGATGAGGTTTTCAGTAAGTCCAATAAACTGCGAATTTGAAATTGTCTGATCGCTTCCTTTAGTAATACCAATAATACATTTGTTTACTGGGTTAAGGATCAGCGTTACTTCGTTTAATTTACCATAGTTAGAAGCCATAGCGTTCTTCATGGTATTTATAAATTGACTCTTAGCTTCAGGGCTGAAGAGATTATCAAACTTCTTTGCAAAAGCTTGGCTCATACCTAATAGACTTAACATACCTTTGAAGGCTTGAGGAGTAATACCAATTCTTTGGCCTTTATACTCGACAGTTGCTGTGTCAATTAGTTTAACGTCACGGAAGGGAACCACTTTACGTAGGTTTTGTGCGTTGATTGTTTCGATTTTTCGTTGTTCGAGAACGTTGTTACTTAGTGTTGTAATTGCCATTATAGTCTGGTTTTTTTATTACTGATTAGATTTATATATTATACTCATTTTATTTAAAAAGTTTCAGGATTAAAGACCAGCTTTAACCATTGAAACCGGAACTCGGTATGTTTCACCATTAGCGGATGATATCGCTGTTACAGGACTCTTACGAGATCTAGATTTCCATCCAGTGATAGTGTATGTAGTACCAGCATTCATGAAGGTATCTCCAAGGCTTACACCAGGTAATTCGAATTTAGCATAGCGAGCAAAGTCGGTAGCTTCTTTAGTCATTACCATACCACCATCGCCGATGACAGCTGCTTTAACTTTAATTGTACAATTATCTCCAGAGAAGGAAATATTACCTGTAGAGATTTCGATACCGTAGGCTTTAGCAACTTTGGCTAAGGCGATATCAAGATCAGAGCGAAGGGCTTTTACTGCGGGACGGTCAAATGATTTGATTTTCATAAAATGTTTATTTTGATTGATTAATTATTACTATACTAATATAAGCATTTCCGGTGACAAATAAAAACTTTTAGCTGCTTATTTTTCTAAAAGTTATTAACAATTATTTCTTTAACTTTTCAAAGCTGGCTACTAGGGAGAGCAGGCCAAGAAAGGTAGCTGCTATAAAGAAGCCCATGGCGTTAGCCTCACCTGCAAAGCTTATATACTTATCAATGGTTGAGGTAACTGTCATACCGGCGATTAAAAAGGCTGCGATAGACAATAGAAAGGGAAGAATGTTTAATTTAACTGACATATTAGTGTTTTTAAGGGTTATAATTATGAAATTGACTCTAGACGTGAATTTTGAATAGCTTGCCTATCAAGGAAATATTCAAGCTTACCTGCATAGAACTTGATATTATGAATTTCAAGAGCATCGACTGCCAGGGCAAGTTTAGCCTGATAATATTCAATTTTTGGCTGATAGCCAGTAAGATAGCGGTCCGAACGGTAATTTTGATCTTTCATATTTTGACTGTTTTAATTTAGTTGATTAGTATACTACTAATATAAGCATTTTTTCTGAGATAAAAAAATATTTAGCTGTTTATTTTCAAAAAAGTTATTAACAATGCCTTTTAGGCTAAAAAAGGCCTATTTATGCTGAAACTAAGCTTTAAATATGTGTATAATATAAACCAGAATAGGTCATATATGCAACTTCTCCAGACAACTCTATATAATAGCTCCCAGGGCAGCTCTCCAGGGCTTCCCAGGGGCCTTTTTGCTCCAGGGCTGTCCAGGGAGCTGCCAGGGACACCCCAGGGCTGTTCCTGGACAGTTGCCTATAGAAGCACTATAGAGACAGTCCCCCAGAGCAACCCTGACAGGCCGGATCACCGGCAAGCCGAGAGCTCTCTGGAGCGTGGGCTGCTGCCCGATGGCCAACAGTACCCTAGACTCTACAGGAGCCAGAGGCAACAGAGAAGGCAGAGAGACCAGAGGCTCACCGGCAGTCATCTAGAGCCCCTGGTAAAAAAAAGGATAAATATTGTCCCAGGTCGCCAAGATTTAGTATATTAGCTAAGTAACCAATAACATATATCATGACAGAACAGAACAAAGCAAGACTAGTGGCTATTAGAGCCGAAATTATCAGATTAAAGCTAGAGGCACCATATACGCCTAAGATAGTCAAATTACAACAGGAGATGGATAGGCTGTCAAAGCCCTCCGAGATCGCATAGTGAACGCGAATCTACGGGTGGAGGGAGACAGACCTTCCTTGGGGCATGCTTTAAATAATTATAACTAATATTAGTATTCGTTGCTTAACGCTTTACCAGATGCCAACCACTTATCTCGTGTGAGATCTACTAGTATTTAAAGCAAGTGAGTCTAGAGAGTAATAATATACAAAAAGTAATGTTACCAAGCTCAAATATTCTCGAGCGTGTAAAATACTTTGAAATACCCTATGCGTGATATATAGAGTATGAAAGAACTACAATCTCCTTTTAATAAAGCAAACGCTTATTTAACTACCCCTACTACTTATTCTTCAGATAATAGTGATATGTCTAATAGTAACAATAAGTCACTTGCAGATAATGATTCACAAAACTCTAAGCAAACCAGCAAGACGAATCAAGATCAAGCCAAGAATAAAGCACAAGATAAAAACATAGATAATTCACAGATGAGCCTCAATGACAAAGACGCTCAGAAGAATGCTATGCCAAAAGAAGATAAGTCAAGTTTCAGTCTTACAGACTATTTTAAAACCAAAGCAAGAGAGAAAGTAATGAACAGTGTAATGAGTAGTACACAAGACACTCCAGATGCTGCATCACAACCCGCAGATAATTCACCAAGTGCTAACAAACCAAAGCCCTCTCCTAAAGATCCAATGAAACCGACTAAGTTAGTGCAACCAACTCCAAAGATGATATCCCCTAAGATACCCTCAATGAAGACACCTTCTATGAAGATGCCTAAATTTAGATAAGAAGCGCGATCCCGTCGCTCTTACTCCCTCCCAGCCCTCAGACAGCTCTAAGCCTCTAAGAAAAAAAGTTTACTACAAATGAAACTTTTCTGTGACCTAGCAGTATAACTTAAGTCTTTAAGCCTCAGTGGTAAATCCCATCCACAGTGGCGCTATTATTTAAAGCCGTCACACCGCTTTAAGGTCTCAAAGGAGAACTTTCTATCACCCTTTAATAACCCAAAAAGAGAGCACACTATGGCACTAAGTCGTGGGAGGTGCGGCGGCTGTTTTAGACTCTAAGGTCTTAAACTAATAAAACACTCTTAATATACGTTACTCTATACTAGGAGACAAGAAGGGTATGGGAGAGTTGGACACTTTTAGTATCGTTGGTAGTAGGTGACGAGCGCACATCTCAGTTATTGCCTCTATTAAAAGTTGACTATATTGACTATGACACATCGAGGGGCTCCTGGCCTCAGAGCGCGGCCTCTCACTACCTACCGGTACAGGGGACCTAGGATATAATAGAGTGAAACAAACGGTATTAATGAGATATAACTTATAGTATTGGATATCTTTATAGTATTTTGAAGAAACATAAAATTGAAAAAATACGTTTTTTTAAAAGTCAATTCCAAATTTTCCCCTGACTTAGAGGGAGTATAGAAAGGCGACGAAGTCTATTTAGAAAAATTTCCTAACTCAAAAAATTTCCAAGGCTAATAGATCCTAAGAGAAATTTGAGAAATCTAAGATATATAAGGTATATGAAGCAACTAAACCACTTAATTCTAATTCTAGGAGTTTTACTTCTAGCCTCTTGTAGCACACAATTTCGATTGATGGGTTACGATCAAACTAACCAAGTTTCGGCGCACAGTTTGCAGACGTCATTTGATGGCTATGAAGATAGCGTCAACATAGACACTTTAACCGAATTTCAATTTAGAAATAAACTTAGAACCGACATAGGTTTTAGATTGGACTTTGCACGCTATGCATTGAGCCAACCGAGATCATTTGATTGGAATAACAGACTGTTAGGAAGACAATATGACTCTAGGTATAATTCTTATTATTGGAATAGAGATCAAATGTGGAATGATTGGGCTTGGGGTTATACAGGCTGGAATTCATGGGGTCAACCTCATCGATGGTCACCATTTGGATATGATAGATGGGGATATAACATGCATTATGGTTGGAATAACCACGGATGGAATTATGGATGGAATAATGGATTCTATAATCAAGGATGGCCGTATTGGAATAATAATGTGTATGGCTCACCGTATTGGAGATCAAATAGACAAAACACTTCATATATAAATGGAAGAAGAGGAAGTCTAAGAACAATCGAATCTAATAGAAGAACTAGAACAAATACGACCACTAGAAGAAGCACTAATAATACTAGGAACACCAAGGTCATCATCAATAATAGTTCGAATAATAATAATAACACAAGACCGATTAGAGTTATTAGAGAGAAGCCAGTAGTTCCTGTAATTAGAAATAATAATAGACCTGTAATTAGAAATAATAATACTAACCCTAAGTATACGCCTTCTAGAAGAATGGTAACTCCTCCTAGAACTAATACGACTAGGCCTACTCGTTCTAATACAACACGTAAGAGAGATAATTGAAACATTTTATATTAATAGAGTATAATATTAAAGGATTAACTTAAACTTTTAATATGAAAGATCTTTTATCTAAATTAATATACACTTCAATTATAGTTGGCGTAATTTCTGCTATATTTGCGGTTCCAGTATTAATAATAGCTGTTATATCTTCAATATTATCATGGATATCAGGTTGGTATTTTGGATGGATATTCTCAGTAGGAATTACCATCACTTTTCTTATATCAGCGACAATATTAGATAATCTATATAGACAAATGCAAGAATTTAAAATAGATCTAGACCTTGAAAGTGAAGATGAAGATTTATTATAACAATTATAATATATTATAATAACTTAATATTATGATAAGATTAATACAAAGAAAAATGGCCAAAAAGACAACGAACTGGAAAACTAAAGAAGTAGATGGTAGAAGAATGATGATATGTCAGAACTCAAAGCCAACTATGAGTAAATACTCTGAGTTTGCACCGGAAGACGGAGATTGTACAGAGTGGTCTGAGGTCAGTCATGATACAACTGGATCCCTATGTTGGAGATGTACTGCTAGATCCGTAAATAATATTAGATTAAAATAATAAGATATTTTAAGAATATGATAATATGATAATTTAAGAATATCATTTTATACGACTATTTTAATAAAATATTATAATTAACCATTTTTTCATGATATATAAACTAGAAGTTTGAAATGCTTCGGACGAATAGCTACAACAACAATAATTTATTTTAAAGACCAATCTACCCAGGATTGGTCTTTTTTTATCTAAACTTTTATGAATATCTTAGTATAATATTAAAGTATTCATATAATCAAAAATACATAATGAGCAACAATAGAAAATCAGAAGATGCATGGCAGATTCTAAGAATTCAGGGAGAATTCACAAAGGGGTTTGATACCTTTAATGAATTAGGACCATGTGTCTCTGTATTTGGAAGCGCTAGAACTCTATCAACAAATCCAATGTACAAAGAAGCTGAGAAAATTGGAAAGCTTCTCGTTGAAGCTGGATTCGGTGTAATTACCGGAGGTGGACCTGGTATTATGGAAGCTGCGAATAAAGGAGCTCATGAAGCGGGAGGTAAAAGCATTGGCGTTGGAATTGAATTACCATTTGAGGCTAGCATGAATGATTACGTAGACTTAGGAGTTGAAAACAGATATTTCTTTACTCGTAAAGTAATGTTCCTTAAATATTCACAGGCATTTGTTATTTGTCCTGGAGGAGTTGGAACCTTAGATGAATTATTTGAAGCTATTACATTAGCGCAATGCGGCCACAATGTAAAATATCCAATAGTTCTTGTAGGTAAAAAATACTGGGAAGGATTAGTTGATTGGATGCAAAGTACTTTATGGGAACATGGTGCAATCAGTGAAAAGGATTTCGATCTATTCAGAGTGGTTGACACGGCTGAAGAAGCAGTATCTAAAATCACAGAGTATCATAATAAGTTTTCTAAGAATACTGACTCACCAAATTTCTAATAGATATAATAGATGAAGTTTAAAAAACTGGCAGATGGATCTGACATAGATCTCGCAACATATCTTAAAAACTACATAAAGAATAATTCTAATAACTCAATACGCATCTATGTTGGATGCGATTCTCACGTTAAGGGAGAACATACTACTTACGTAAGCACAGTTGTTATTCACGTTGGAAATTCAGGTTGTCATGTTCTTTATAAAAAAGAAAAAGTGGATCCTATTCGAGATCTATTTAGAAAGTTATGGGGTGAAGTTGAAAGATCAGTCGAAGTCACGTTATATCTTAGAGAAAACGGGATAAATATACATACTATAGATCTAGATCTTAACCACCAAGAAGAACACGCATCAAATAAGGTTGTTAACGCAGCAATGGGATATGTAAAGTCTCTAGATATTAAAGTACGAATAAAGCCAGATATATTACCCGCAATTGCTGCGGCTGATAATTTGTCAAAATAAACAAATCCTAAAAAGGGAGTAAAACTAGTATAACAATTAAATTCTACAATGGCAGAACAATTTGAAAATCCAGGAAAAGGAAGCGGTAAAAGAAAAACACCATACGTTGATGAATACGGAGAAGACCTGACAGCTGAAGCTGCAAAAGGAAATTTAGACCCTATCATAGGGAGAGAGAAGGAAGTATATCGTATTTGTCAAATTTTATCTAGAAGAAAAAAGAACAATCCCATTATCTTAGGAGATCCTGGTGTTGGTAAAACTGCATTAGTCGAGGCGATCGCCCAGAGAATTGTAGAAAAGAAAGTGGCTAGAACACTTTTAAAGAAAAGAATAATTTCTATTAATATCTCTAACATCGTTGCGGGTACAAAGTATCGTGGTGAATTTGAGGAGAGAATGAAAAATATAGTAGATGAATTAAAAAACAATAAAGACATTATCGTATTCATTGATGAATTACATACCATCGTTGGAGCAGGTGGCGTTAGTGGATCTTTAGATGCATCTAATATATTAAAACCTGCACTAGCAAGAGGACAAGTACAATGTATTGGTGCCACAACTTTAGATGAATATAGAGAAAATATCGAAGATGATGGTGCACTTACTAGAAGGTTCCAAGAGGTATTCATAGATCCACCTAGCGAAACAGACACTATAGAGATATTACACAAAATAAAAGGAAACTATGAAGAGTATCATGCAGTTGAATATACTGACGATGCAATTGAGGCATGCGTAACTCTTTCAACTAGATATATTACTTCTAGAGAATTACCTGATAAAGCAATTGATTTACTAGATGAATCGGGTGCAAAGGTTCACTTAAGCGAAATCAAAGTTCCTGTACATATTAAAAAAGCAGAGTTAGAAGCAGAAGCCCTTACGCTCGACAAATTAAAGGCAGTTGAAGAACAAGACTATGAAAAGGCTGCACACTTCAGAGATAAAGAAATTCAATCAAAGAATAAAATCGAGGGAAAAATCGTTGCATGGGAAAAATCATTAAGAGATAAGAAAAAGAAAGTTACAGCAGAAGATATTGCAGAAACAATTTCGCAATCCACTGGAATTCCAGTTACTAGAATGACAGGCGATGAAAGTAAAATCATCATGGCAATGGAAACAGAATTAAAGAAGATGATTGTTGGACAAGATCAAGCAGTGGACGCATTGTCTAAAGTAATTAAAAGATCTAGAACGGGTGTATCTTCAGCTAAAAAGCCAATAGGTTCATTCATGTTCCTAGGACCAACTGGTGTAGGTAAAACTGAGACAGTTAAAGCTATCACTAATTATTATTTCGGAGGTGAAGAACACCTTATACGAATAGATATGAGCGAATATATGGAAAAGCATGCCGTATCTAGATTAATAGGTTCTCCTCCAGGATACGTTGGACATGAAGACGGTGGCCAATTAACGGAAGCAGTAAGACGTAAACCTTATTCAGTTATTCTTTTCGATGAAATTGAAAAAGCACACCCTGACGTATTCAATACTCTATTACAGGTTTTAGATGAAGGTAGATTAACAGATTCATTAGGAAGAACTGTAGACTTCACAAATACGATTATTATTATGACATCTAATGTAGGTGCTAAGAAAATAAGCGAATTCGGAATGGGTATCGGTTTCGAAACTAAAAGAGATGGCATTGCAAGTCGCAAGGCACATACTGAAGCAATTATTTCAAAAGAGCTTAAGAACAAGTTTGCACCTGAATTCTTAAACAGACTAGATGATGTTGTTCTGTTCGATCAACTTAAACATGAAGACATTTTAGAAATAGTAGATATTGAAATCAATCACCTAGTTGTAAGAATGTTTGATCAGAAGTATAGTATTAAGGTCACTAAACAAGCCAAAGAGTTTTTAGCAGAAAAAGGATATGATCCAGATTATGGCGCAAGGCCTCTTAAAAGAGCGATTCAAACTTATATTGAAGATCTGCTAGCAGATTCTATCATTAAAGGAGAAATAGTTAAAGGAGATGATGTGTACACTATTAATCATAATAAGAAAGAAGATAAACTTTCTATCAAAAAGTAGTATAATAATAAACTAATAACTTATTAAATGAATTTCTCAAGTCAATTCTCAAAAACGATTACAAACATAGAAGAAATAGGCAGCGTATCACAGCCACGTGATATGAAAGTAAAAGAGCTTGCTCTTACAACTTTACCCATAGATCCTTATATGCCTATTGCTAATTTTGAAAATAGAAAATTCAACTGGAAATATTTTGCAGGTGAATTAGCATGGTATTTACGAAAAGATAATGACGTAGATTACATAGGTCAATTTTCAGGATTCTGGTCTACACTAACTAATCCTAATACAAATGAAATTAATTCAAACTATGGTTCACTATTATTTAATGAACAATTAGAATGGGTTGTAGATTCATTAAAGGCAGATCAAAACACAAGACAGGCTATAGCGTTTCTTAATCAGCCTAAATTTCAATTTGAAGGTAATAAAGATTTTGTATGTACAATGTACTTAAATTTCTTTATTAGAAATAATCAATTGAATATGAAAGTTCAGATGAGATCTAATGATGTATTCTATGGATTAACCTTTGATGCACCTTTCTTTGCATTCGTTCAACAGCATGTTTATTTATGGTTAAAGGACACATACCCTGAATTAAATTTAGGTGTATATTATCATTGTTCGGATAACTCTCATTTTTATGAAAGACACTTTGAACTAGCTTCTAAAATTCAACAAGAAAATATAGAAGATTCTACGCAATATGCTATGATTCTTAATGAACCGTTTTTTACGATCGAGGCAGGCAAGATGTTATTAACTGACCATGGTTTAGACTTTATCGAAAAAGTAAATAAAACCATAGAAACTGAAAAGCCTACACAAAAAGAATTCAAACAAATTCTAGAATCATACGCTGGTATAATTAACGAAGAAGAACTCATAGGAGAAGAAGAAGATGGACTACCCGAAATTCAGGATTAATACTATAGAAATGGAACGTGGTTCCATAGAAGATGGAATAGATGACATCGTCGGATTTCACTTAAACATTATGAAACATATAGAAGACAACATTGACGGAATATCAATGAATGGAAATGTATTATGTGTATTAATAGATGAGGAAGGAAATGAATACGACTCTCTTTTAGATGAAGATAGATATATCAAGTCTTTACAAAAATCTCTAGAATTCTTTAAAGAAAGAGAAAATTACGAAAAATGTAAACATGTAACAGATTTGATAAATAGAATATAACGCAATGAAATACGGACTGACCGGATTTAATAGAGTCGCTAGAACCACAACAAAATGGTTCTCTCGACTCTTACAGGTATTCGAGAGACAGAAAAAAATTGATTGGACTAAGTATATTGACGACACCGTTGTTATTCATCTAGTAAACAGAAAGGATAGATTAAAAATAGCAGAGAAGAGAGCATCTTCTCAGAAACTAAAGGGACGTAAGACACTGTTAGATTATTTAAGATTCTTTGACGCAATAGAAGGAAAAAGAATTAAGTGGTTTTCTAAAAAAATACACAATAATAAATATCCATTTTCATTTCATTGGAAAATAGACCCAGCTCCGGGAATGGAAAACAAATTAAAAAGAAATAATAATATATTATGTTCTTCTGCAGAAACTGGAATCGCATTCTCACATTATAGAATCTGGAAAGAAATTGTAGAGAATAAAACACCGGTAACCCTTATAATGGAAGACGATTTTGAATTCTGTCATAAATTCCAGGATAAAATAGAAAGTATATTTGAAAACGAACTTCCAACTGACTGGGATTTATTATATCTTTCGAGTTTACCTAATCAGCATGGATTTATATGGGATCCTCATTCCAAAAATCTTTCAAGGTTATATAGTGGAGTATGGTGGTTATCAGGATACGTTTTAACATACGAAGGAGCTAAGACTCTCTTAGATAATTTACCTATTATAGGACCGGTCGATGTATGGATTAATTATCAGTTTAAGGATATGAAAGTATATATGACTAATCATAACCTGATAACACAAGGAGATGACACACGATCCGATAATACTTATTCATTTGTTGAAACATTTACAGATAACTTAATATAATATTAAAATAATACAATAAAGAACTTATATGAATTACGGAAAAGAATTTGAAAAGTATGCGATGAGTGATCATAATGTTTCATCATCTAAATTAAATTACTATGAAAAGCAGATTGAAAACTCACTAACTCCTTATATCTTAGAAGAAAGAGAGTTAAGAGCTACTCAAATGGATATCTTTTCAAGATTAATGATGGACAGATTGTTATGGGTCGCAGGACCAGTTAACGATAATATGTCTACTATTGTTCAAGCTCAGCTGATGTTTTTAGACTCAGTAGGAGGAACGGATATTACAATGCATATTGATTCTCCAGGAGGAAGTGTTAAGAGTGGACTTTCAATGGTAGATGTAATGGAATATATTAAATCAGACATTAAAACAGTAAACACTGGAATGGCTGCATCTATGGGTTCTGTTTTATTAGGAGCAGGAACTAAAGGAAAAAGATCCTCACTTAGACATTCTACTACAATGTTACACCAATCATCTGGTGGCTTTACTGGAAATATACAGGATGCTGAAATAGACTGGCAAGAATGGCAAAAAGTAAATAAAGAATTGTTCAATCTTTTAGGAGAATATTGTGGAAAAACAGCAGACGAAGTAATGAAAGATGCTACCCGAGATTTTTGGTTAAATGCAAAAGAAGCGAAGGCATACGGTATTATTGACGAAATCATAGGAAAATCCTAATATATAAATTATATGAAAATTCATATTTACGTAAAAACAGAAGATTTAGACGATCTTAATAAGATATTAAGTGATCCTTTTTTAGAAATAAATGAGGATCCTGTTACTCGTCCAGAATTTGAATTTCTAAATAAACCAACAAAGGATTTTACCATGATTTCTTTAACCTACGACGAATGGACTAGGTTAAATGACATGGACGCATTAATTACAATACTATCATTATGAGAAACAGAGACATCGAAAGAGAATTATTCATAGACCTAATCAACCACCAATTAAAAGACCATGGTGTAACGTATGATGATGTTAAGGATAATCCACAATGGTATATGGAATATAAAACTACTCGAGAAAAAGAGGAAAAGTTTTCAAAACATATTACCGAAACAGTCATTGCCGCACTAGGACTAACGATTGAGCAAGCCGAAAAAGAAGCACAATGGTTTATTCTACAATGGGGATTAACAATTGCTAAACCTACGAAAGCTGCACCCAAAAAAGCTTCTAAAAAGAAGACATCTTCTAAAAAATAAAATACACGCACGGAATTGTAGATAAATATTCCATGAATGTATTAGATCCAAATTGGCTCACTATCGAGCCTCACGATTTTGAATTAAAATACTATAAACTCTTAGCAGCTGAGAAGACATTTACCAAGATTCTCAAAGACGGAGCTTTAATATCTATACTTGACGAGGTGGAAGATCATCTATTAGAAATGTATAAGATTAAGCATAGGAAGGAGGAAATAGATGTTAATTTAAGAGTTCTCAAGGGAATTAACCTTGACACAATGTCTTTAGAATATGAATATCCCGAAGGTGATAAGCATATAGAAGACATGTATAAGCTTTGTGATAAAGCTATAGATATATTAGAAGATATCCATAAAAATGTAAGGGTAGTATTTAGATTAGTCGAGAGATCTATCAACATTACAGAAATTCCAGATATTAAAAGAACTAAAAAACTAGGATATGCTTTGGTAAAAACACCAGAAGATATCATGAAAATATATTCTTTTAAAGTTCCTTCTTTACTAACAGAAAACTGGAAAGATTTAAATTTAAAATATGAAGGAGAAACAGTATATGATCTACGAGCAATTTCTCTTTTTATTTCAAAGGTAGAGGATGAAAGTTCTGATTATAGATTCTTTAGATGTAGCGTTAACGCAGAATTTGACATGGATGAAAGAGTTTTACCCGTATTGAAATTCAAACTATACAATCACCTAAGAGCAAATTAATCAAGATATATAGTTTATAAAAACAAATAGTTTAAAATGCCACAGGTCACACAAGAAGATATCATAGGTTACATTGATAACACAATCAATGTTACACAGGGAGATTCACAAGTCTATACTATAAAATTATATAGAGATAGAGTCGGTGGAAATCTTAATCCATCTCTTTATTCTAGTTTTACTATGAATTTATTAGATGAATCATCTAACTTAATTGCACAATATGCAATGCCTAGGGTATATGGTGTCTCAGGCGAATTAAATTTAATTAATACTGACCCGGAAACGCAAGCTGTTTTTCAGTTTGAGTTAGCAAAATTACAAACCTTAAATCTTCCAGCTGGAAAACTATATTTAAATATCGTAGTGACTAATGATAGAATTAATCCTACTAAAATATATTCTTTACCTAACTTAGAAATTGGAGCAATTTTATTTAATGAAAATAGACACGATCCTTCTCTATATAAATCTACTCAAAGAAGTTCAGGAATAGGTGTATCAGCCTCGATGGACCCTTATTATAAAATTCAACATATCGATGGTTCAGTTCCTATTGGACAGGGAAGTTTATCTTTAGATTCAGGATCTCCTGGAGAAGTAACCAGAATGACATTTATGAATAGTGATTTTGATGGAATTAGAGTAAGTGTTCTAGAAAACTTCTTAATTAATAGAATAGATAAAGATGGAATTGAAGGTACGATTACATTAATAAACAGAGACGATACTGCACAATATTCTATATTTAATGTAGTAGACTGGTACAGGTTAAATTGCGGATCTGGAAATTGTATTGATGATCTAGATGATGCAATACAATTAAGAGTAGTTCATGAAATGTCAACTGAAGGACCCGGTGTACATAAAAACAATTGGCTAGTAACAGATGAAATTTCATTTAAACTAGACGTATATGGCTCTGCATTAACTAGTACTGAATTAGGTAAAAAATCAAGCACAACTTTAGATAAAGAATTAGTCCCTAATGATACGTCAGGTAATGTATCTAGAACAGGGATCATATTATCTGTTACACCACAAGATGGCCAATACATTGATGTAGAAATAAACGGTATCTCTATTTCACTAGGAGACGGAACAAAAAACCTAGACGGTTACTTTTCTTCAGACGGAGGAACTACTGCTAGAACATTCCAAGACATCCGAGTAGGCGATGAATTAATCTTTAACGCGATAGTCTCGGGATACGATCTTACTGGCGAAGATAGAGTCTCTTTATTTTACGAATCTTATTCTTAATAATATAATATCTTAGTATTATAAGAAAAACGTAAAAACGTAAATATGTAAAATCTAATTAATTTTATTAAGATATTATATGCTTTTTTACCCCCCACGAATAAACTTATAAATATATAATCCAATCCTACAATTATGTAGGGTGTGCAAAAAATAATTATATAAATAATATGGCACAAATTCGTTCAAAACAAATTTCCGATTTTCTTAGTTCAATTACTTGGGCAAATGTAGTATCGACTGACAATGTAAAAATTGCAAACGTATGGGACATTAAGCAAGGATTTGATACAGTAGATGCATCAGTAAACTCTTTAGAAAACTATATCTCAGGTGAGGTATCTTCTTTAGAAGCAGTTGATGGAGCATTATCTGCTGAGATCGTAACGGAAAAAGAAAGAGTGGATGCAATCTTAGACGCTGCAACAGCAGACAAAGATTCATTCGCTGAAATCGTTTCTTTAATCAACTCTGTTGATTTAGAGAATGATAGTTCACTTGCTAACTTTGTATCAAGAACAGATAAATCAATCGATTCATTAGAATTAGTTGATTCTAATCTTCAAGTACAAATCACAAGCAATGACACTGACATTCTTGGTTTATTAGGTGACGTTACTTCATTAGACACTAGAGTTTTAGGTGTTGAAGGTGACTTAGCTGCTGAAATCACAAGAGCTGGTAACAGAGAAGATGCTATTGAAGCTGCATTAAATGCAGAGATAGCTACGACTAACGCTGAGCAAACAGCACAAGACGGATCTATCAATTCTTTAGAAGCTGCTGATGTTGCTTTTGGTGAAGACGTTACTTCATTAGACACTAGAGTAACTGGTGTTGAAGGTGACTTAGCTGCTGAAATCACAAGAGCTACAGGAGTAGAAAACAAGATATCAGAAGCATTAGCTGCTGAGATCGCTGAAACTGCTGCTGAGCAAGCTGTACAAGACGCTTCTATTAATTCTTTAGAAAATGCTGATACTGCATTTGACGCTGAATTAGCTGAAGAAGCAAGAGTAAGAGCTGCTGCTGATGTAGCATTAGGTTCTAGAATCGATGCTAATGATTTAGACAATGCTAACTTAACGTTATCTGTTAATTCTTTAGAAGGTGTTGATGCTGGTTTAGCTTCTGATATCGCTGATGAAAAAGCAAGAGTTGATGCAATCTTATTAGCTGCTGACGCTGACAAAGATTCATTCGCTGAGATCGTTTCTTTAATCAACGCAGTTGATACAGTAAATGATGACGCTTTTGGTACATTCGTATTAAGAACTGACAAGTCAATTGATTCTTTAGAAGTTGCTTTAACTGCTGAAATCAATTCAACTGACGCTGAGCAAATAGCACAAGATGCATCTATCAATTCTTTAGAAGAAGCTGATAAAGCATTACAGTCTAATATCGACGCGGAAGCTGAGACAAGAGCTGGTGAAGACGCTAAGTTAGGTTCTAGAATCGACGCTAATGATTTAGACAACGCTAACTTAACGTTATCTGTTAATTCTTTAGAAGCTGTTGATACTGCCTTAGCTGGTGATATTACTTCAGTTGATACTAGAGTTTTAGGTGTTGAAGGTGGCTTAGCTGATGAAATCACTAGAGCTGGTTCTGTTGAAGCTGCTTTATCTGCTGAATTAGCTGCTGAGATAGCAACAACTAATGGTGAGGTAAATGTTATAAACGCATCTATCGATTCATTAGAAGTAGCTGTTGAACAAGGAGCAACGTATTTAAGACAAACTGCAGTATTCTCTGCAAGTAACTTATTTACTATACCTCAGCCGGTATTATTTGGTGCTAACGATGATTTATCCGTTTATGTAAATGGTGTATTCGTTGACTTCAGATGTACAGGTACAGAAGTAGACTTCACAGGTTTATTAGCTTACAATGTTGATAAGAATGACAAAGTTCAAGTTATGGGTATTAAAGCATAATTAAAACTTCGGTTTTAAATTATTAGCTTAATGCTTTACTAATTAAAGGCTCCTCGCAAGAGGAGCCTTTTCTATTTAAAATATATAGTAAAACAAGACATAACACAAATATGAACATTGGAATCACATTAGGATTACAGGAAGAAAACGAATCTCTTTGGATTAACGGAATAAAATTAAATGTATTAAATTTAATTGAAACCCTTACTGCAATCGGAGATCATACCGTATATGCACTAGATACTAGTAATAAAATAAAGGATATGTCAAAGGTAATGTGGGACACTTCTAAATATCCTATTTATAAATACAATGAAAAAGTAAATTCAACGGATATATTAATTTTATTAGGAACTTCATTTAACACAGAACAAACCATTGCTCTTAGGAAGAAAAACCCTAAGATTAAAATTATTAAATACTTTTGTGGTAATAATTACATCATAGATATGGAAAGAGTCTTATTTGATTCTAAAGATACTGTTAGCAATTGGACACATGGCCATGACGAAGCATGGTTTATTCCTCAACAAGAATATCAGAATAGATCTTATTATCAAACAATGGGAAGACTTTCCGCAGATAAAGTTAAAGTAGTTCCATTTGTATGGAGCCCTAAGTTTATAAAGGAAGAGAATTCTAAAAATATTAGAAACGGTTTAAAAGACGCCTTTTATCAAGGAGGTAAAAATGCAGAAGATATGAATTTATCTTCAATGGAACCTAACATGAATGTAGTTAAATACTGCATGCCTCTCATTATGATGGTAGAAGAATTATATAGAAGGAAAGGTAAAAAAGCATTTAATGAATTTTGGATAGGAAGTGGTAAAAGATTATTATCAAGTAAATACTTTATTAGCTCTATTAAAAATCTAGACGTAACTCATTCTAGTAAATTAAAACTATGTTCAAGATATCCAGTAACTAGCTTTCTTTCTGAAAAAACAGATGTAATACTTTCACACCAGTGGGATAATCCACTCAACTATGCATATTTAGATGCTCTTTATTTTGAATATCCTTTAGTTCATAATGCAACAATGATTAAAGATGCAGGCTATTATTATAAAGGATTTGACACGGTGTCAGCATCAAAGATACTAGGGAATGTATTAAATCACCATGACGAATTAAAGGAAGATTACAATACTAAAAGCGCGAAGGTGCTCTCGAGATATCTAACAACAAATCCGAATATTGTAGATACATATAAGAAACTAATAGAGAATATTTTTGAACCAGGGAAGCATGCTCTATCTGATGAATATGACTGGTCAACAAACCTATACAAATAAAACAAATAACAATGGAATTAAAAGAAATAATTGAAGCGGCTGCAAAGCCAAAAATCAGTATCATAATGCAATCCTATCTTGGTAATTATCCAGGATCCAGGAAAGATTCACATTCTAAATTTTTAAGAGCAGTTCAAAGTTTCCAAAATCAATTATATAAAAACTGTGAATTAATAATAGTAGCAGATGATTGCATGGAAACAAAGGCATTATATGATGTTCACTTTAAAGGTGAAGATAATATGAGATTAATATATGTTTCTAGAAAGAAAAAGGAAATGAGTACATATATGGAAAACGAAGAAGGCCATAAATACTATAGAGGGTTTCCTCGTAGAGTAGGTGTAGGAGCTGCAGTCGGCGACTTGATTACATATATGGATTCAGATGATATGTTATTAGAAGAACATACATTACACTTGATGATAGAATTTAATAAGAATCCTCAAGCTAATTGGTGGATTAACAGGTCATGGTATGATAATGAAGTTATGAAATTCAAAGATGATAAAACATTTGAAGATTCTCCAGAATATGGCGAAGAACTCCCAGACGTTGAAGGTAGATGGAACATATCTAGAATAAAGGAAGGATTAGTAGTCATGAGCCCTTGGTTATTTATGCACTTACCTTCTCCATCAATTCGTTGGAGAGATACATGGGGTAATGTAAGTGAAGATTCAGATTTCAATACAAGATTTAGAGAAAAACACAAAGGAGGAGCTGTAATGAACAGGCCTACTTATGTAAGATGTCACTTCACAAATAAATGGGATTTATAGTCCTAAAAATAATATCTTATACTGCTATTTTTGTCACTATCTCGTGACAAACTTGAATATATAAGATTGAGTGGATTAAATTCCACATTTAAAATAAATTAAAAAAAATGTAACTATTCATGTCATTAATTAAAATCAAGCAAATTGACGGCTTACAAGCTGCTCTTGATCTTATTAACACCAGCATTGAATCAGGTTCGCTAAAATCATCATACACACAGGAAGACCACGGTTTTTCTGCTGGAGTTGTTATAGCGTACGTAGGTTCTAAGTGGGTGTTAGCTGATTCAAGCACTGCTAACAAGCTAGGAAGATTAATCATCGAATCTATTGTAGATGCAAATAACTTTATTGCGGTACAGGTTGGAACTATCAATGTTTCTACGTGGCCAAAGTTAGATGTATTAGTTCCAGGAGATTTCTACGTAGTAGATAACTCAGGTAACGGTACTTTAGAAGATTACGTTAATACTGGTGATCCAGGTTTTGCATACAGCAATCCTGTTTTACAGGCATTAACAACAACGATGGGTCACGTTCTTCCTTGGAGACCATCTCAGTCACCAACGGACCTAATTCAACCAGAAGAATTTACACAGACTTCATTCTCTGCTGTAACTTCAGGTAATTACTCATCAACAGGACTTACACTAACGTATACTCCTTTTCAAGATTCAACAGTTCAAGTATTCCTAAACGGTATAGCACTTGACGAATCTTACAATAATAGAAACGGAGACGTATATTTCTCAAGAGACGGTGGTTCAACTGCTGTACCTGCATCTGACTTAGATGCTGGAGATACTCTATATTGGAACGGAACTCTTGCAGGTTATGAACTTGCAGCGACTGACCAATTTGAAGTAGTGTACGACAAAAGTAATCTAGACGACTAAAAAAAACAAATAATTAAACATGGCAAATCCATTTATTAGTACTTCTGGTAGTCAAGGTTATCAAGGTCCTCAAGGAAACGGCAATGAAGGTGCACAAGGTGCAGGCGGAATTCAAGGTTTTCAAGGAGACAAGGGTGATACTGGCGATAGAGGTATAACAGGTGATCAAGGTTTACAAGGTGATGTTGGTTCAACTGGTGCACAAGGTGTTGACGGTCCACAAGGTCTCAAAGGAGATCAAGGTGTTGACGGAAAACAAGGTGCAACTGGTGATCAAGGTTTACAGGGTATTCAAGGTGAACAAGGTCTTAAAGGTGACCAAGGAGATACGGGTGAAACAGGTCTTAAAGGAGATCAAGGTTTCCAAGGTATTGACGGTAAAGTTGGTCTTAAAGGTGACCAAGGAGATACAGGTGAAACTGGTCTTAAAGGTGATCAAGGAGATTTAGGTTTTCAAGGTCAAACTGGAACTAAAGGTGACCAAGGTATCATCGGTACTAAAGGTGATCAAGGTGACACAGGTCTTAAAGGAGACACTGGTGAAACAGGTCTTAGAGGTGAAACTGGTCTTAAAGGAGATACAGGTGAAAAAGGTGATATAGGTTTCCAAGGTACTACTGGTACTAGAGGTGAACAAGGTGTTATCGGTGAAACTGGTCTTAAAGGTGATGAAGGTGAACAAGGTATCATCGGTATTAAAGGTGATCAAGGTATTGACGGTAAAGTTGGTATTAAAGGTGACCAAGGAGATACAGGTGAAACTGGTCTTAAAGGTGATCAAGGAGACGATGGTATTCAAGGTAATCAAGGTTTCCAAGGAGATGTTGGTGAACAAGGTTTCCAAGGAGATAGAGGTGAAACTGGTCTTACAGGTGATCAAGGTATTGATGGTAAAGTTGGTACTAAAGGTGATCAAGGTTTCCAAGGTATAACTGGTGAAACTGGTCTTAAAGGTGATCAAGGTTTCCAAGGTATAACTGGAGAAACTGGTCTTAAAGGTGACCAAGGCGATACAGGTGAAACTGGTCTTAAAGGTGATCAAGGTATTGACGGTAAAGTTGGTACTAAAGGTGATCAAGGAGATACTGGTGAACAAGGTATCATTGGTGTACAAGGTCTTAAAGGAGATCAAGGTTTCCAAGGTCCTAAAGGTGATCAAGGTGTCGACGGAGAACAAGGTCTTAAAGGTGATGTTGGTGATACAGGTTTCCAAGGTATTGACGGTAAAGTTGGTACTAAAGGTGATCAAGGTTTCCAAGGTATAACTGGAGAAACTGGTCTTAAAGGTGACCAAGGCGATACAGGTGAAACTGGTCTTAAAGGTGATCAAGGTATAACTGGAGAAACTGGTGCTAAAGGTGATCAAGGTTTCCAAGGTATAACTGGAGAAACTGGTGCTAAAGGTGACCAAGGAGATACAGGTGAAACTGGTCTTAAAGGTGATTTAGGTGACAGAGGTTTCCAAGGTATCATTGGTGTACAAGGTGAAACTGGAGTACAAGGTGCTACAGGTGAGCAAGGTATTGATGGTAAAATTGGTCTTAAAGGTGATCAAGGTTTCCAAGGTATAACTGGAGAAACTGGTCTTAAAGGTGATCAAGGAGATACGGGTGAAACTGGTCTTAAAGGTGACCAAGGTGATACAGGTTTCCAAGGTATTGACGGTAAAGTTGGTACTAAAGGTGATCAAGGTTTCCAAGGTATAACTGGTGATCAAGGTATAACTGGTGATCAAGGTGTAACTGGTGCTAAAGGTGATCAAGGAGATACAGGTGAAACTGGTCTTAAAGGTGATCAAGGTGATACAGGTTTCCAAGGTATAACTGGAGAAACTGGTGCTAAAGGTGATCAAGGTATTGATGGTAAAGTTGGTACTAAAGGTGATCAAGGTTTCCAAGGTATTAAAGGTACTAAAGGTGATCAAGGAGATATTGGTTTCCAAGGTGTTACTGGTGATAAAGGTTTCCAAGGAGATACAGGTGAAACTGGTCTTAAAGGTGATCAAGGTATTACAGGTATTAAAGGTGATCAAGGAGATACTGGAGCTAAAGGTGATAGAGGTTTCCAAGGAGATACTGGTCTTAAAGGTGATCAAGGTTTCCAAGGTATTACTGGTATTAAAGGTGATAGAGGTGAAAGAGGTCTTAAAGGTGATGAAGGTGAACAAGGTATCATCGGTATTAAAGGTGATCAAGGTATTGACGGTAAAGTTGGTACTAAAGGTGACCAAGGAGATACCGGTCTTAAAGGTGATTTAGGTGATAGAGGTTTCCAAGGTATTACTGGTACTAAAGGTGATCAAGGTTACCAAGGTCTTAAAGGTACTAAAGGTGACACTGGTATTAAAGGAGATAAAGGAGATCAAGGTTTCCAAGGTCCTGAAGGTAATTTTGGTGGAGCAACATTTGAGTACAAATTTAACTCAGGTACCGCTGGCGATCCGGGTGCAGGATATATTAGTCTTAACACTGACGCTGCTGGAAATGCAACTCAAATCAACATTGATGATTTAAATGCTACTAACAACGACGTTCAACAATACTTAAGAACTATTGACGATTCTACATCTACAATCAAAGGTCATATTAGAATTTCTAATAAACTAGATGCTTCTCAGTATTTGTTATTTACAATTTCTTCTTTGAAAGAAGTTAACACATATTTCCAAGTAACTGGTAATACATTATATGCTTCTGCTGCTAGCGTATTTACAGCTAACGAAGAATTAATAGTAACTTTTGCAAGAACAGGTGATAAAGGTGATTTAGGTTACCAAGGTCTTAAAGGTGATCAAGGTATCATCGGTGTTCAAGGTATCATTGGTGTTAAAGGTAATACTGGTGATAGAGGTGAACAAGGTATTGATGGTAATCAAGGTTTCCAAGGTCAAACTGGTCTTAAAGGTGACAAAGGTGACGTTGGTGCTAAAGGTTTCCAAGGTAATACTGGTACTAAAGGTGATCAAGGTATTGACGGTAAAGTTGGTACTAAAGGTGATCAAGGTAATACTGGCGCTAAAGGTGATCAAGGTATTCAAGGTATCATCGGTGTTAAAGGTAACGTTGGTGCTCAAGGTAATGTTGGTGCCCAAGGTCTTAAAGGTTCTATAGGTGAAACTGGAGCTAGAGGTTATCAAGGTGTCATTGGTGCTAAAGGTACTAAAGGTGATCAAGGTAATACTGGCGCTAGAGGTATTCAAGGTATCATCGGTGCTAAAGGTGATATTGGTGTACAAGGTGCAACTGGTGTTAAAGGTGATCAAGGTATTGACGGTAAAGTTGGTGAAACTGGAGCTAGAGGTATTCAAGGTATCATCGGTGCTAAAGGTAATACTGGTGATATTGGTCTTAAGGGTAATGTTGGTAATACTGGTCTAACCGGTTCTCAAGGTTATCAAGGTGTAACTGGTCAAACCGGTGCAACTGGTGTTAAAGGTGATCAAGGTTTTACTGGAGCTAAAGGAGACAGAGGTCTTCAAGGTGTACAAGGTACAGTTGGTACTAAAGGTGATCAAGGTATTCAAGGTGTAATTGGTGTTAAAGGTAATACGGGTAATACTGGTTTACAAGGTTTACAAGGCTTACAAGGTGAACAAGGTAAAATTGGTTCAGTTGGTCTTAAAGGTGACAATGGTGCAACAGGTTCCCAAGGTGCTAACGGTGATCAAGGTTTCCAAGGTGTAATTGGTGTTAAAGGTAATACTGGTGACGTTGGTGCTAGAGGTTTCCAAGGTATTGACGGTAAAGTTGGTACCACGGGTGCAGTCGGTACTAAAGGTGATCAAGGTTTCACTGGCGCAACAGGTGCTAGAGGTATTCAAGGTATCATCGGTGCCAAGGGTAACACTGGTAATACTGGTGCCCAAGGTGCAGTCGGTACTAAAGGTGATCAAGGTATTCAAGGTATCATCGGTATTAAAGGTAACGTTGGTGCTAAAGGTAATACAGGTGCTCAAGGTACAACTGGTGCTCAAGGTTCAACTGGTGCAACAGGCGCTAGAGGTCTTCAAGGTGTAATTGGTGTCAAGGGTAATACAGGTAATACTGGTGCTCAAGGTGCAGTTGGTGCTAAAGGTGATATTGGTGTTAAAGGTAATACTGGTAGTACTGGTTTACAAGGTTTCCAAGGTTTTACTGGTGCAACTGGTTCAATTGGTGTTAAAGGTAATACTGGTAATACCGGTGCTCAAGGTGCAGTTGGTACTAAAGGTAATGTTGGTTCAACGGGTCCTCAAGGTGCTGTTGGTCCTAAAGGTAATACTGGTTCAACAGGTTCTCAAGGTGCTGTTGGTCCTACGGGTCCTAAAGGTACTGTAGGTAATACTGGTTCAACGGGTCCTCAAGGTGCTGTTGGTAGAGTTGGTGAAACTGGTGCAACAGGTCCTATAGGTCTTCAAGGTGTAATTGGTGTTAAAGGTAATACTGGTAATACTGGTTCAACGGGTCCTCAAGGTGCTGTTGGTCCTATAGGTCCTAAAGGTGACACAGGTATTAAAGGTAACATTGGTACTAAAGGTGATAGAGGTTTCCAAGGAGATACTGGTGCTAAAGGTACAGTAGGTAATACTGGTGCTCAAGGTGCAACTGGTGGAACTGGTGGAACTGGTGCTAGAGGTTATCAAGGTTACACTGGTCCTACGGGTCCTAAAGGTGACATTGGTGTTAAAGGTAATACTGGTGCTCAAGGTGCAACTGGTGGAACTGGTGGAACTGGTGCTCAAGGTATTGACGGTAAAGTTGGTGAAACTGGTGCTAGAGGTTATCAAGGTTACACTGGTCCAGCTGGTGGAACTGGTGGAACTGGTGCTAGAGGTTATCAAGGTTACACTGGCCCAGCCGGTGGAACAGGTGGAACTGGTGCTAGAGGTTATCAAGGTTACACTGGTTTAACTGGTGGAACAGGTCCTAAAGGTAACACTGGTGCAACTGGTCCTCAAGGTGCAACTGGTGCCGGTGGTGCAACGGGTTCTAGAGGTTTAACTGGTGCAAATGGATCTAATGGTGCTAACGGTGCTCAAGGTTCAACTGGTTCAACTGGTCCTAAAGGTAACACTGGTAATCAAGGTGCTGTTGGTCCTAACACTTCTAACTACAGATTATATTCTAATCAGTATGTTGGTAACACAGGTGGTGAATATGTATACTACAATAACAGTAGTGCATTACAACAATTCTATGTAAACAGCTCAGAAGAAATGAGACTATACAGTAACGGTAACCTTCATGTTGATGGTGATGTTGTTGCATACTCAACTTCTATCTCGGATGCGAGACTTAAAGATAACGTAACTACTATTGAAGAAGCATTATCTAAAGTCTTACAATTAAGAGGTGTTGAATACGATTGGAATAGCGGTAGCAGAAAAGGTCTTCATGATCTAGGTCTTATCGCCCAAGAAGTAGAAGAGGTATTACCAATGTTAGTAAGAGAACATGAAATGCCACTAATGGATGGTGCAGAAGACGGAACAGTTTACAAAACTGTTGACTATGAAAAAATGGTCGGTCTTTTAGTCGAAGCTATTAGAGAACTTGAAGCAAGAATTAAAACTTTAGAGTCTTAATTTAAACCAATCAAGATAATTTTAGAAAGGGTCCTCGAAAGAGGACCCTTTTTTTATGTGATATATAGATTGTAATAACTTATTATCTTATTACACCTAGTAAACAATTTAAAAGATTTAAGTATAACTAATATTATAGAACAAGAAATATAAATGGAGAACATAGTCAAACACGATACATTTAATAAGAATGTAAAATTCTACGTGGAAAGCGTAACTAAAAACACTGAAACATATACTCTTAACGGATGGGTTGGATTAATCGGAGGCGAAGCTCTTGGGTTTTCAATGTCAAACAAGCCTCTTTCCAATGAATTTGCGGGCATGAGAATAGACGTAATGGAAGCATACGAAAATATATTCACTAATAAGAATATGTCTGTTACTCTTGAAATTCCATTAGACAAAAAATTAAACACATTAGTTATCCACACCTCCATTGGAGAAACGGCAATCGGTCCTATAGGACACTGGTTATCTTATCATTCAGGCTTTGCAAATACTTCAAAGGATGTTATAGTAGTAGACAACTTTTATAATGACCCCGATCTTGTAAGAGAATGGGCAATAAATAGCATAGATTTCTCACCTTCAGAATATCATAAAGGTCAAAGAGCAAATGAGAGGTTTATTTTAGATGGAACTAAAGAAAAGTTAGAAGAAATTATAGGTAAACCAATATTTAATTGGAATCACGATAGGTATGCTAATGGAATATTTCAATTCTGCACAGCAGATCAACCGATAGTATATCATGTAGATAATCAGACTTACGCAGCAATGGTATATTTAACACCAGACGCACCTCCAACTTCAGGAACTGCGTTTTACAGAAGTAAAGTAACAGGTGATTATACATTCGATGACGATAAAAGAAAAACCCAAGCATACGTCGATGCATTCAAGGGTAATAGTAATGAAATGAATTTTTACGATGGATCTAATTTTGAAAAAATAGATGAAGTAGGGAATGTGTATAATAGATTAGTCTTATTCAACGCTAAAAATATCCATGCAGCTACTCAGTATTTTGGAGATGCAATCGATAATGCTAGATTTTTCCACATGTTCTTTTTTGATGTATAAAAAACAAATATAAATATGAAGATTAATATTATTACAAGGTGTACCAGAACAAGTAACCTTTTAACAATTAAAGAAGGAGTATTAAATACACCAAAGGGAGTTACCGTAAACTGGCATGTTGTATTTGACACAGGGGCATTAAAAGATATTGATGCAGAGGTTCTTTCAAACTTAACAGATACGGATAATGTTAAATTACATTTCGTAAAAGGTCAACGTGGAGGATTATTATATCCAGAAGTTTCAGATATTATTAGAACCATTAAATCAGGTTGGATCTATTTACTAGATGATGATAATATTCTGCATGAAGACTTTTACAAAACTATTAAAGCAAGTATAAAGAATCTTCCAGTTGCTTTAGTTCATATAGTTTCACAGCTTGTTGCCGGTAAAGATTTTACAGGACAAGAAATTAGAGTTGCTAGCCGTGAAAATACAGCCTTTCAGAAAATAGATATCGCACAGATGGTTATTAATAGAAGTATATTTGATACGCACTCCTTTAGTGCAAACTATGCTGCTGATGGTTTCTTTATAGAAGAGGTATTAAAAACACACGGCGACTCATTCGTATGGATTGACAAGGTTTTATGCCACTACAATTATTTAGAAAAAGAGCCATCCGCTAAAATACCTAAAATACTCTATATAGGAACCACTAAACCTGAATTAAAATCTGTAAAATATTTATCATACGAAGCAGATGAATTAGACGTTCAATATCTAGAAAATGATAGCGAGGTAAGCGACATAGTAGTATCATTTAATCCTGATGCAATTATTACAAACGGAGATTCATGGAAAGAGTTTCCTAATTTAGCTTCTCTTCCTCTTCAGTTTAGAAAAAAATGGTTTAATTCAGAAATACTTGAAAACATAGGTAATACTGCATATTCCGTTGCAATGAATTCTATTCTATCTCCTTCTAATCTAGAAGATGACCAGATGATTTCATTCTTCACCCCTATATATAATACTGGTGAAAAATTATGGAACACCTATAGATCTGTAAGAGACCAGACTTATAATAACTGGGAATGGGTTTTAGTAAATGATTCAACAGACGGTGGTAAAACTTTAAAGATAGCAGAAGAAATTGCTTTAATAGATCCTCGAGTAAAGGTATATGATTTTAGAGAAAAATCAGGAGGATGCATTGGAGAATCTAAATATAGATGTTGTTCTTTAGCTAAGGGTTATATCTTAGCAGAATTAGATCATGATGATTTATTAGTTGAAACATGTGCAGAGGATTTACATAATGCAGCACAGGCTCACCCTGATTGTGGAATGTTTTATGGAGATACTGCAGAAGTTAACGAAGAATGGGAAAATCAAAAATATGGAGAAGGATTCGCACTAGGATATGGTTCTTATAGAGATGAGGAATATAAAGGTAAATTATTAAGTCCTGCAAACCAGCAGAATATTAATCCTAAAACAATTAGACATATTGTAGGAGTTCCAAATCATATTAGAGCATGGAGAAGATCTACTTACTTTGAAATAGGAGGACATAATAGGAGTTTAACAATTGCTGACGATTTTGAATTAGTAATTAGAAGCTTCCTATATTCTAAGATATGTAAAATACCTAAACTAAGTTATATACAGTTTCTCTATAATAACTCGGGCGGGAGAAACACCCATGATTTATCAAGAGCAGATATCCAAAGAAGAGTTAGAACCATTTCACAATATTATAATGAGCAAATCAATGCTAGATTCATTGAATTAGGTATAGAAGACTGGGCATACAACGAAAGACCCGATTATCCTATATCAGCAGAGTCAAGATATGGCGATAAAGAAGGTGCCGCTAATGAAATATATACTGAAAAGTCCGGAGTTGAGAAAAAGGTAACTAAATTACAAAAAGTAAAATAATGGGAAAATACGTAGAAATATTAGATGCAAGCAACTGGGATGTATGGTGTGACAAGTACATCGATCCTCTTTTAAGAAAAGGAGAATATGAATTAATAGTAGATGAGGTAGCACCTAGTGTATTGTTATTTCCCTTATTTAAAGAACAGTTCTGTAAAGATCTAATAGAACTATGTGAAACTGAGGGAGAGTGGACTGTTGATAGACATGAATTTTACCCTACAACCGATATGTTAATTAGCCAAGTATGGATGCAGGAAATTTATGCAAGGGTACTTAATGAATTCGTAAGACCTTTAGGTATATGGTTCTGGACATTAGAGGGAAAGCAATGGAATTCAATGTCAGATGAAACATTTATAGTAAAATATACTACTGAAACACAGGCACATCTTTCTCTACACCATGACAATAGTCACTTAACTACCGTCGTAAAAATGAATGATGACTTCGAAGGAGGAGGAACTTACTTTCCACTTTATAAAGCAAATGTAAATCCTAAAAGAATAGGAATGGCAGCTTTACACCCAGGTGCAATAACACACAGACATGGCGCAAAGCCTATTCATTCAGGAACAAGATACATTGCTGTAAGTTTCTGTAAGATGAATGGATAAATAGAATATGGAACAGATAAAATCATTTAACCAATTTATTAACGAAAATCTAAACGAAGACAGTAATGATCTTTTTAAAGTTTATTTAGCTATCGACCAAGACTCTGGTCACAGATGGTGGTCTTATAAGGGATTTGCTAGTAATAACTTCTTTATACAAATTAATAAAGATAACTATAAAGATATTGACATCAATCCAGAATATCCGGTTCTAACGTATAATTCAGGAGTAGTAGAAACTTTAATTAAAGAAAAATTAGTTAAAATAGAGAATGTATATAATAAGCCAGAATTCATTAAGCAATCTGGCTCTAAAGCGGAGTTTCATAAAATAGTAGATGGAGATGATAATATTCCTAAAACAGCACACTCTGAAAAAGATGCATTAGAGATAGGATTTCCATTAATTGCAAAACCAGCCGAAGGACATTCCGGAATTGGAATTCAAGTTTTTAAATCTCAGGAAGATTGGGATAAAGCTGATCATTCTAAATTTGATGTATATTCTGAATTCGTTGACAAGAAATCGGAACATCGTTTAATTAACTTCAAGGGAGAAGCTTTCTTTTGGATGGAACGTGAACCTCTTAACGATAAGGCAAAGAGCGGAGACGGAGATGGTAAAGAAGAAATGAGTTTTAAATATATCAAGAGAGATATAAATACTCTTCCTGAAAAATTTAAAACATTAGTTGAAAAATTCTGCGAAAAGTTTAAAGATCTTCCTTATATATGTTTTGACATAATGGAAGACAAAAAAGGAAAGCTTTATATTATAGAAAGTAATTCTCAACCTGGAGTTCCTTATGATTCAACGGTTCAAATATACCGTAAAGTGTTTAAAGACTTTTACGGAAGAGAAGTAAATAAAGATACTGATAAAGTTTTAACAAAATTATCTAATGACTTAGATAAAAAAACAATAGAACTTGATAGTAAAAGATTTGAAATAAAATAATAAATATGGCCTATCCCGATATGACTTGTATGCATGTGAACCTATGGGTTCATCACATGGACATTGACAAACTGTTTGACTTTATAACAGAAAGAATTAAAGAACCACCCGGTTATTGGATCTCTAGGGAATCTTGCCCTTCCACTATTACTGGAGGATATGCAGAAATTAACGTATCTTATAATACATACCTTATGATCAGGCGTGTCAAAGAACACGGACACTTTTAATACACTTATATTATTACCATATTGAAACAATTGCACTTTAGGGGGTATAAACTATATGGCAAAGAAGAAAACCAAGCTAGAGATTATTCACGTTAAGAAGCCTATTATAGGTGAAACTTACTATTTTTACTTCGCAGGAGGATGGGATATAGGTACGTTAGATTGCACTGCGGATAAATTAACAGAATCTTATGGCCATCGATGGTTTACATTTGTCAATGGCAATTACGGAAGACAGATGAGATATCCAGTCTCTATTTATAATATTAGAAAAGAAAAACCTAAAAAAGAAAGCAATGTATAGTATTTCAGATTTAAAGAACATGTTATTTATCGACATTGAAACGTCGACAGCTGCCAAAGATCTAGAAGGTTACGCAGAAATTATTGGAAAGAATGCATATTCCCACTGGGAAAAGAAAGCAAAGTACGGTAGACAAAGCAAATCAGAGTATGAAGGAGTTTCAGATGCTGATATGTATATCAGGGATGCTGCCCTTTATCCTGAATTCGGACGAGTAGTAGTTATTACAATCGGACAGATCACCTTCCCAGATGGCATTACACCGACTCCTAAGGTAAAGTCCTTTTATGGAGATGATGAAAAAGAATTACTTAAAGAATTCATGAATACTATGGGTCTTATATTTAATAAGAATCCTAAGATCCAGATAGTAGGACATAATATCAAAGGATTTGATATGCCTTACCTTATAAAAAGATCTATTATAAAGAGAGTTGAAATTCCACAGCAATTACATTTACAAAAATTAAAGCCATGGGAAAACTGTCTAGTAGATACTAATGAGATTTGGAAGTTCGGTGGATGGAACGGTGCATCGCTCTCCATGATATGTGACCTTTTAGAAATTCCATCACCTAAGGAAAACATGTATGGTGGAGAAGTTTCAGAAGCTTATTATGCAGGAAGATTAGAAGAGATTAAAGACTATTGTGAAGATGATGTAATAGGAACTATGAACGTTCTTTTAAGAATGTCTGACATGGCATTAGTTCATGATAATAGACCCCCATTTTAATTTGAAAATAAACAGCTAAAAGTTTTTTTATCTCAGAAATTTTGCTTATATTAGTATAGTAATTAAAAATAAAGAAATATGTTTGAAGACCAAGATAACGAGGAGCACGATGAAATAGCTCAAATTCAGAAAAAAGCAGATATGGAAAACAATCTTCATGAAATAAAGGACAAGCTAGTTAGAAATAACTGGGTTATGATTCTAGAAAAAGGAGTTGATTTTAAATCAATGAAAGAAAATGGAATTGAAATAGAACCCGTCGTAAGAACTTTACAGCAAATGTTAGAGTGGTTTCAAGAAGTTGAAGAGTATGAAAAATGTGCATATCTTAAAAATATCCTAGACAATAAATAAATGTGTATAAATATATCATGGAAGAACAATTATTAAAAGTCATTGCGGAGCAACTTACGAGAATTGCAGATCTTATGGAAAACCAACAAAAAAGAGATGTGGTTGAAAAAAGAAAAGGTGTTAAAGTCGTTAAGGAAGCCGTAAAGAAAAGAAAGAATGAACTACTACGAAGCATTGCAGATAGACAAGTCAGCAAGTCAAGCCCAGATTAAGAAGGCATATCGTAAATTAGCAAAGCAATATCATCCCGATACTACAGAAGGGGATGAGTCTTTCTTTAAAGAAATCGTTAATGCGTATGAAGTCTTATCTGACGATAATAAGAAAAGACAATATGATATCAGCATAGGACATGCATCTTCCGATAATCCATTTCATACCTGGTTTCAAAATGAAGGAGGATCCTTTAGCGATATGTTTAATGATGCATTTAGTTCTTCGTCAAAGGGAATGGATGTTACTGTTAGAATGACAATTACATTAGAGGAATCTTACCATGGAACTCAAAGAAGAGTAGACCTAGGTTCTAAAAAACTAAATGTCAATATACCCAAAGGAGTATATGAGGGTATGAAGCTAAAGATTAGTGGAAAAGGTCAACCTCACCCTGCTAATTCATCTGCACCTAACGGAGATTTAATCATTATAATTAATTTAAAATACGACGATAGGATTATATTAAATGGAAATGATATTTATTTAGATGTAAACGTTCCCTTTTATGATATGATTCTAGGAACAGAAATAGAAGTTAATACTCCCTTTTACAAAATAAAAGTGAATGTTCCTCCAAACTCACAGAATAATAAGATATTAAGAATAAGTGGCAAAGGATTTCCGATATATAGTATGAATACCTTTGGTAACCTTATGGTGAAATTAAATGCATTTAATCCACCTCTCAAGGATTCACAAATAGAATTAATAAAAAAAATTAAAAAGATAGACAATGAATGATTTACCAGATTTCGACGAATGGGATAATTCAGAAAATAGAGAAAACCAAGAATTTGAAGTTAATAACAGCGTAGAATCAATTGCGTTTATTGAAAAATTAAAATCATCATCCAAGGATATCATGATGGAATTAATTTATAAGGCTATAATTGAAGACGAAATGGGAGCATTAAAGAACAATACTCCAAAGGAAGAGAAAATTGCAGCACTAGAAACGGTTATCAAATATTTCATAGAACAGGAAGAATATGAAAGATGCCACGAACTTAAAAAAATCATCAGGAATATATGTTAATAATTAATGTAGATAAGGGAAATATAGAAAAGGCTTTAAAACAGTATAAGCGCAAAACCATTAAAACCAAGCAAATGAGAAAGGTTAGAGATGATAAGCAATATACTAAACCCTCTGCGTTAAATAGACTTAAGTTCCAAAAGGCGGTGTATCTTCAGAAGAAATCCGACGCCGAAAATAAAGATAAGTAGAAATATAATAAGATACTTTTTTACCTACTTTTACCCTAGACTTTGCCGGAATTAAATATATAAATTAAGATAATGAATATCTTGATATTAAAAAAATATACTTTGTAATGAAGGAATCTTTTGGTGATGATAAAGACGCTTTGATGAGATCAAGCTATTATACTATCACAAGAAATTTTACTAAAACCATTAATAGATTTGTTGTATTCAGCGAAGGCAAGAATACGATAGAAATACCACACGGTGAAGGGCAAAGGAGCAAGTTCATCGATATTATCATAGAATATTTTGAAGAACTTGAAGAGTATGAAAAATGTGACACCCTGTTACAGCTTAAAAAAACAGTGATAATGGCAGGAGACTAAAAAAATTAAACTCAATGAGCAAAAACAATTCAAATTCAAACAGTAAATCTTCAACTGGTTCGGAAGGATCTAGAAGAGGACATGGAATAAAGGAAGCAGAGTTAAAAGGAGTACAGCTAAGACAATCACAGAAGAAATATACAACCACAATACTAGAAAATCAAATAACGTTTTGCACAGGTCCAGCTGGAACTTCTAAAACGTTTACAGCCTGCTACACTGCATTACTGTTATTGGCCAGAAAAGAAATTTCACAAATAGTATTATGTAAACCCATCCAGGAAGCAGGTGAAAAACTAGGATTTTTACCAGGAGATATCGCAGACAAGATAGATCCATTCATGCAATCATACATATCTAACATTACTAAAATAGTCGGTGCTGAAATAGCACGAACATTAGTCGAAAAAGAGGTTATCGTTTTCAGGCCAATGGCATATATGAGAGGAGATACATTCGATAAATCACTAATGGTATTAGATGAAGCACAAAATGCAACATTTAAACAACTAATGTTATTTGTCACTAGAATGGGTAAAGACTCGAAGGTTATAGTAACAGGAGATATTAGCCAGCATGATATTTCTAAGAGAGATGTGGGTCTTCCTTCCTTTACTGACCTGATGACAGGTATTAAAGGAATAGGACATCATGAATTTACAGAAAAAGATATTGTTAGAGCAAAGATCCTCCAACAAGTCGTAAAGAGATACGATAAGTGGAAGGAAAACCACGAACCTAAATAAACATTTCGCTAAATGTGTGTATAACTCCTATAAAACTTAACATGGAGAAAACAAAACACATCTTACTTAAAGGAAGCTATCATGGTGATAGAAATATTGTTGAAGTTGGAATAGATGAAGCAGGTAGAGGAGCCCTAGCGGGACCAGTTACGGTATCTGCTGTCATTATGCCACACGGATTTAGCCACCCTTTAGTTAAAGATTCTAAATTATTAAATGAATCTCAGAGAAAGGAAGCAAGGGAAATAGTATTAGACAATGCAATTGCGTATAGCGTTCAGCATATAGATATTGAAATCATAGAATCTACCAATATATTAAAGGCAACTCTTTTAGGAATGAAAGAATGTCTTAATAATATCGATAACTCATTTGATTTTATTCTAGTAGATGGAGATCAATTCCATGGATATGAAGGAATACCTTTTAACACAATAGTCGGTGGAGATAACAAATATAGTTCTATTGCTGCCGCATCTATTCTTGCTAAAACAAGTAGAGATATGTTAATGAAAGAATTAGACGAAGCTACTCCTGGATACGGATGGAATTCTAATAAAGGATATGGAACAAAACAACATATCACTGCAATAAAGGAAATGGGTCCATGTGAAACTCATCGCCCTTCATTCATATCACATTTATTAACGACTACGTCCTCACTTTTTTAATGAGAAGTTTGTTAATAGGAATATTATTATTCCTAGGAGGCCAGATTGGAATATGGTTTCAGACTAATAGTCAGTTTATTTCACCATGGGCTAAAAGAAACCCCTTGATATTATCAGTGGTAGGAGGAACTATAATAAGCTATATGTTTATTAAAGCAACTGCGTATGTTGCAGGATATTATGATGGAGCATTATGGCCAGGTAGATTTATAGGTTTTTCCATGGGAATATTCTCATTTGCCCTTTTAACATGGTATTTCATGGGTGAAGGCATTAATACAAAGACAATGGTTTCACTATGTCTAGCAGTGGCATTAATTAGCGTACAATTATTATGGAAATAAATTCAGTTACAGTCGTTCTTACTTCATGTGGGAGAACAGATCTTTTAGAAAAAACACTAGATTCTTTTTTTAAATTTAACACATATCCTATTGAAAGATTTATTATAACAGAAGACTCTGCGCAGGAAGAAGTGTTCGACGCATGTATCGAACTTAATAAAAAGTATGATAACTCTATTGAGTTCATGTTTAATGAAAATAAGCTAGGACAATCTAAGTCAATAGACAAGGCATACTCTACTGTAACTACAAAATATGTTTTTCACTGTGAAGAAGATTGGGAGTTTTATAGAGGTGGCTTTATTGAAGATTCTATTAGAATTCTTTCTGCAAGTGAAAAGATATTACAGGCATGGATACGTCCTAAGAACGATAGGATTTTAAATAAAATATCTGAAAAGGTATTTGAATTAAATAGAATGAAAATTAGAGCCGTTCTTCCTGCTAGTTTTTCAACAGGAGATATGAACGAGGACGGTACTCCTATGATAGTTAAGAACTATATGGGATTTAGCTGGAATCCAGGTCTAAAAAGAATTAGCGACTATAGACTATTAAATAACGGGTATACGGGAATGATTAGAGAACATCTAGTAGATCACTGGTATAGAGATCAAGGTTTTATAGTTGTTAGTTTATCTGTGAACGACGATGATGGATATGTTAAACACATTGGATGGGACAGAAGAGCAGGAGATCCTGGTTTTGTAGGATAGATATATAGAGTATGAAACATCTAATGACATTTGAAAAATATTACGGTTACGACGATTTTAATCGTAAATGGGGTTCTCCTGAAGAAATGATGGAAGAAGTAGAATGGGTTCTTTCCAGATTACTACCTAAAAAGGATATGATAAAATCTATAGAAGATTCTTCTACTGACAAAGGTATTAAATTTACAGTTACTCTAAAATCTAAAGACATATTACATTTATATAAGATCAGTCAATTTAGATTTCAAGAAAATCAAGGATGGGAATATTACTTTAATAAAAAGAAGGTTAGCTTTAACGATTTAAAATCAGATCTTGAAAAGAATAACATGTCAGACTTGGAAGTATTCTTAAAGTACTTTAAGTCATATGATTTCTATTATCAATATATCGACGATGGCGGACAATATAAAGCTGCACAGAATAACAACAACTCTATTGTTAATAGGTTTGATAGCTTATCATCTTCTGATAAAAAGAAAGCTAAAAAGGAATTGGTAAAGCATTTTAAAGCTTCTTATAAAGATAAGAAAATTCTCGATTTAGTAAACTCTACGTTTAAATCGTAGCTCTTTAAAAATAACCCGAACCTATCGGGTTTTTTACTATGACTATTTATGTAGCACCACCGAGAGGAATCAAAGAAAAGGAGTCAATTCGACTCTGGCTTTCCCATTACAATCACGAAATAATATGGTTAGATCTTAGACGCAAGGTCAAAGGTCCTTTGCTATTATGCGGAGGAGCAGACGTTGGAAAGGACGAAGAAAGGGATGCTAAAGAATTCGTATGGATTAAGCAGGCTCTAGATTCTAATAATAGAATATTAGGAATATGTAGGGGAATGCAAATCTTAAATCATTATTTCGGAGGAAAGGTAGAAGATTTATCTGATGCAATTGTAGAAGACCATAAATCTGCCGACTTTTCAGAAAACATAGATCATAGTGGAAAGCCATCTCAATTCCACGCAGTTGAAGACTTAGATGGTATATTAACTAACGTTAATTCAAGACACCACCAGCATTGTAATACTCTAGCTGAAAACTTCAAAGCTACACATCTTTCATATCCCATATATGACGTAGTTGAAGGATTTGAAGACTTAGATAAAAAGATATGGGCAGTTCAATGGCATCCTGAAAAGATGGAGTCAGAAGATAACGAATATCCTTTAGGTAAACTGTACCATAAGTTTTTGTAATAACTTCTGGTTATAACCAAAAGTTTTTTGAAAATAAACAGCTAAAAGTTTTTTTATCTCAGAAATATTGCTTATATTAGTATAGTAATTAATAAAGCAATAATAATGATCAGAAAGAAACTCCACAAACATCAATCAAATCCTGTAATAATCGACCTAACGGGTCCTGAAGGAAACGCCTTCATGCTATTAGCTTACGCAAAAAGTTTTTCAAAAGATCTTAGCAAAGACTGGGAAGTTATTTATTCTCAAATGACAGGCGGAGATTATGAAAACCTAATCAAGGTATTCGATGAAGCATTTGGAGACTTTGTAATATTAGAAAGATAATGAAAGACAGGAAACTAAAAGAAGTCAAGTTAACTCTCCAGGAATGGTGGGATGCTCTTCGAACACCGACGCCTGTCAGAAATAAGAAAAAGTATACTCGTAAAAATAAACACAAAAATAAGTAAAATAAATCTATCTAGATTTTTTTATCTCAGAATTTTTACTTATATTAGTATAGTAATTAATAATTAAAACAAAAACATGAACTTAGACTCAATCAAAGCAAACGGAATTAGTTGGTACGAACCTGCAAAATCTATTATCCCACATCTTACTACTCAAATTGGAATCTTTAAAATGAGACATTCGGATGGAGATATATTAGAAAAATTAACATCTTTAGAAAATAATGCATATCACTTTGGACGAAGGTATAATGATAACAGTGATGTAGCAATTAGAATCGCTGGAGCAATTGTTAGTCAAGCACAAGAAGAATACGTTTATTCAAACATGGGCCGTAATTCAATGTCATCTGAGGAAACTCTTCCTCTTTTAGAAGGTATTATAGCAGCATGGTTCGATACTCTATCCGCTTCTGAAATTGATACACTTATTATCGATGGACTTAAATGTTGTGCAGAGACAGATCACTGGTATGAATTTGAGAAAGAATGGTAATGAATATCCATGAACGCATTGCAAGGATCGAATCAACCACTCACATTGTTAGAATCGAAGACAGTGTAGTGTATCGACAAAACGGATGGGAATTATTAGGAGATTATTTATTCGTTCACACTGAAGATAAACTATTATTCATGGACTTAGATGTAATGACTCTCGAAGAAGCGTGTGACGCCGAAAGAGCTCTCACTAAAATAAAAAATAAACTTAATACAAATACTTAATATAAAATATATGGCAGCAGACTATGGATATTGTTGTATCAACATGACTCTCAAAGAAGAATCAAATATATATGTTGGTAGAAAAATGATTAAAAGAACCTTCGCAGCAAGGGGTATTAAATACGCATCAGAACTTGCGGTATTGAATATCAAGGACATGATAGAAATTATCAAGTGGAATTACAAGAACGACATAACAATGTATCGTATGTCAAGTAATCTATTTCCATGGATGTCGGAATACGAATTATCTGAACTTCCTGATTATGACAAGGTATGTAATCTAATGAAAGGTGCAGGTAAACTTGCTAAACAATATGGCCAAAGATTGACATTTCATCCAGGTCCATTCAATGTACTTGCTTCTCCTAACGAACGTATAGTTCTCAAGGCTATTAAAGATCTAAGGCAACATGGCGAAATCATGGATATGTTGGATTTACCACAAACACCATACGCTGCTATTAATATTCACATTGGCGGAACCTATGACGATAAAGAAGCTACTAAGAAAAGGTTTGCTGAAAACTTTAAACGTCTTACTCCAGGTGCATCAAACCGCCTAGTTATAGAAAACGACGACAAAACAGCGCAATATTCTGTACAGGATTTATATGATATACATCTTCTTACACAGAAGACGCCTATTACGTTCGATTATCACCACCACTGGTGCTACGAAGATCCAATGCCAGAAAAGGAAGCTCTAGAGCTTGCTGCTAAGTCATGGCCAAAGGGAATTCGTCAGCTTTGCCACTATTCTTCATGTAAACAAATACACGAAGATGCTACACAGGGTAACAAACGTGCACATGCTGATTATGTATATGACCATATTGAAACGTATGGCATGGATCTAGATATTGAACTAGAAGCAAAGGCGAAAGAACTTGCTCTTCAAAGATATAAGAAAGAGTTTTTAAAGGAACTCGTTCTATCATAGATATATAAGTTATGAAGTTTATTAAAACATTTGAAGATTGGAATGGAGTTTCTCCAGAATTAAAGGCTCACGTTGAAGAAGGATTAGATCTTACTAATTCATTCTTTCGTTTAGGAAGTGATGCATACTCTACATTGTTTGAAGAAGTAAAACAATATTGGGATAAAAATAATATCATTCTAAAAGGTCCTTCCGGATGGATGGCCAAGAACCTAGAAGTAGGAACTAAAGCGGTATATAAGCCAAGAGGAGGAAATCAAAAGAATGTAAAACTAGATTCACCTGAACGAGGTGGCAATAAGAAGTTTATAGTATTTAGAAATAGTGGAAGAACTGATAAAGAAGGAAACATCATTGCTAAGAAATTAGAATGGGGAGATCCATCTTCTACTATTAAAAATGATGATCCGGGAAGAGCTGCAAATTTCTGGGCAAGACATGGTTGTGATAAAATGGCGAAGATGGATCCTACTAAAGCAGGATTTTGGGCTTGTTACGGACCTACTCTTTTTGGAAAACAAATAGGGATAAAAAGCGACCAACCATGGTAAATAAAGATTGTAAATGTAAAAGTTGCGGATGTGGTGAAATGTCAATGGATGAAATGATTTCCATGGTCGATGATCAAACACTTCCTTTTACTGAAACAATTATATCAGAAAATGTAATCATTAGAGAATTCCTACCAAATCAACCAGAACATCTTTTTAAATGGCACTTTGATGAGGAAGATAGAATTATAGAAGCCTTAAACGAAAATGATTGGAAGTTCCAATATGATAATAAGCTTCCTGTAAATCTAGAAGGATATATAGAAGTAAATGCAGGAGAGTATCATAGAATTATACAAGGTACTTCTTCTTTGAAAATACAAATAACTAGAAAATGAAACATATAAAATTATTTGAAGCGTTTAATAACTCTCTACACAAGAAAATATTAAAATTCGTTGAATCTACTAAAACGTATATGGAGGTTTATGATGAAGACGATACTGAAGAAATCTTGTTAACAACAAGAGATAACGGCAACGTTGGTGATGAAACGGCAGGAGATGCAGATATTAAAGAAGCCGGCAGAGTTCAGAAATTAATTAAAAAGAAGTTTCCAGATTTAATAGTTGATATTGAAGAAGTTGATGAATGGGTACATTTAAACATAAGAGACGAAGAATAAAATGAAACATGTAAAGCTATTTGAATCCTTTGTAAACGACAAAGAAATTTCTACATGGGAAAAAGAGTTTGGTAAATTACCAATTCCTAAGAAAATTAAAGATATATCTAAAGAAATGGCTAAGGCCGGTTTTATTAGAAAAGATACAAAATCTGTTCAAGCCAAATTATGGATTGGATTAGAAGGAATTTCATGGATAGAAATGAAAGAAAAGTTCGGAGATATAGTAGGTAAATTCTACGGTGGACAATTCTATCAGGCAATGACAAATCCTATGGCTGAAAAATCTGCTTATTATGCGTATGAAGTTTCTAAACATGTAGAAGATCTGGTTGCGAATGATGAAAGTATCGAACCTGCTTATTATATGATGAAAAATTACTTTAATTCATTTGAATTAAAAATTGATAGGAACAAGGTATTCGATAGAGCAGTTAAAGAGCTAGAAGCCTGGATGAAACAAAATAAGATTAATACCCTATAAAAAGGGATATATAGATAGTAATTAAAATCACAAAATAAACTAAATTAAAAATTATGGCAAAATTAAAATCATTTGAACAGTTTTTATCTGAGATGGATAGAACTGAGGAGGTGCAACAAGATGTAGTTGCAACAGCTGAGCCAGTTGAACAACCTGAAGAAAAAGCAGAAGAAGTTCAAGGAAACGGTGAAGCCATTGAAGAAGGAAGAGCAACAATCGATCCATCTACTTTTAAAGATGACAAATTAAATTTCAATGATCAATTCAGAGGAAATACTTCTCTTTCACAATCATTAGCGTCTGACTTAGGATTCGATCCAAAGAAACCATGGTCAGAAGGTATTGGATTTGACGATCAAACAATGTATTCAGTTGGTAAACCTGAAGGAGATATTGAAAATAAAGCTCTTTCTGGTAAATTTACTTATGCTGAACTTTTAGCAATTGCTAAAGATCATTTCGGTATTAAAGAATCTGAAGAAGTTGAAGAGGAAATTGAAGAAGTAGTGGCTGAATCAAACGGAGAAGAAGCTGGTTTACCTGCTGAAGATCTAAAAGATGAAACTAAAGAAGTTGATAACGATGTTGAAGCTCCTGAAGATAAATCAAAGGAATTAGAAGCAGAATTAGAAGATACAGTTGACGGAGCTGGCGCTGAAGAAATTTCTGAAGCTGAAGAAACTGAAGAGGTTGAAGAAACTGAAGAGGTTGAAGAAGAGGAAGAAGCTGCAAAAGTTTCTGATCTTTTACAGGAGGTTTATGAATCATGTAAAAATGAAGCTAAAGTATGGGCAGATGATGCTCATGACGAACATACTGTTGAAACTTATATGAAAGAAAATGCTGCACTAGTTGGAGGATTAGCTGCAAAGACGCTTAAAGAAATGAAAGAAGATTATTCAGTTGAAGCTTATGAAGCTGCATGTAATGAAATGATCGAAGCATATTCTAAGAAAGTGAATGAGATGAAAGAATCTGATTCAGCAGTAGGTGAGGAAACTCCAGAAGCTTAGTATTAAACTAACAATATAAACTTTTAAGAAGGTCTGTGTATAATACATGGACCTTTTTTATTTATACAGAATTATATGCCAAGAATATCAGCAGACGTAATATACATGCAAATAGCTTACCAGGTTTCTAAACTTAGTTACGCTGAGAGAAGAAAGGTTGGGTGTATAATCGTTAAAGATGAACAAATAATTTCAGTAGGGTATAATGGAACCCCTCATGGATTTAATAACACATGCGAAGAGGTTAAAACAGAAACAGTGTATTATGAAAATCCAGATATTGCAATGGATTTAATAGAAGAACATGGTTTTGATTGTGATTCTGGCTGCTGTACTAAAGAAACTTCTAGTACAAAACAAGAGGTATTACATGCAGAATCTAATGCATTGATGAAAATCGCAAAATCTACACTTACTTCTAAAGAAGCAGTACTATATACTACAACTTCTCCTTGTTTCGAATGTGCTAAGTTAATTATTCAATCAGGTGTAAAGAAAGTATTTTATTGTGAAAGCTATAGAGACATGTCGGGTATAACTTTATTAGAAAAGGCAGGAATTATTGTTGAACAAGTAATCGTATGGAATGAGCATTAATAAAATATTCTTACCGGAATTAAAACACTTAGAAGTCTTTTTAAAAGAGAATGGAAGCCACGAATTATACAGAAGATATATTCAAAAGGCTGACGCAACTGTAGGACCCTCGGCATCTCATGCCTTTATAGAGGACTTTATGAAATACTACAGAGAAGGAGAACATAATACCTTCTACATTATACCGCAGCTTAAACTTTTTTAAGTTTAGGTGTATAATAATAAAATAGGTTAAATCATGCAAACAACAAAACAGGATATTGTAAAATATCAATGGAAAAAGGGAGATAATTTCGGCAAAGTAGTTGAGGTAAAATCTAAAGATTCTGAGTTTACTACATTTACTGATGGATCTAAAATCTTTACTAACGTATTACCAGAGTTTTTAGAACTTGTTACTGCTGAAGGATTACCATTTCCTGGAGCTGAATCCGTAAATTTAACAACTACTCCTAATAAATCTCCTGTTAAAGAAATTGAGAAAAAAGTAGAAGTTAAAGAATCTATTTCTCCACTAGGACAATTAATTAAAACCCTATCCGCTAAGAATGTTGAATCATTTCAATTAAGCGTAGGAATTAATCTTCCTAAGAAAGAAATATTCAACATGTTAGTTGAGAACTCTGAAGAAGAAAAAGATCAAATCCTAGAAGAGATCTCTAAATCAGCTGTTTCTCAAATAGAGATAAATAACCTACAAGAATTTTTAAACGAACAAATAACTGAATTTGTAACTAATTATTATAAACTATGAGTCAAGCAAGAAAATACAGAAGAGAAACTTACAAGAAAGCAGGATTACTTAAGGCTAAAAACGAATGGGGAAGATTCTCTGAAAAAGGAAGAATGTGGTATTCTATTAAACAAGATGAAGGTAAACAATTCCATGAAGCAAATCTTAAAAAAATGAATGATTCTATTGAAGAACAATTAGGATCTAAATTAAACTCATTAAAGGAAACATGGACTAAGGTAGGTTATAATAAAGAAGAGATTGATTTGTTAGAGGAAGCTTTTGCTATGACCACTATCAAAGATAAAGAAACATATAGAGCTGATATAAAAGCTTCAAGAAAAATATACAAGAAAGTTCAACAATCTCTAGAAGAAAGGCTACATGCAGGAGATAACTCTTAAGATAGCAGATAACGGCGTGATTAAGACCGTGACTGATGATAACATTAATGCGGCTGGTGAAAAATACGAGTCAGTTATTGTTTATGATTTCGATAAAGGTACCGATGATAGATTAAATTTTATCAAAGATATCTGTATCGATGTCGGATTAGACTTTGGTAATTCAAAGCAATCTAATCAAATAAAGGTGGTTACCGAATGGGGAACTAATTATAGTCCCTCTGCCATCGAAACAAAACATAAAATCCAAACTTTACAAACTAAAATTAAAGAGTTGGAGAAAATGATAAGATGACAACAACGACCGAAATTACAATAGAATGTGTGTGGTGTAACAGTAGAAAGGAATTTAATAAATTCTGTAGAAACAACCCAGGAGAAACAGTGATAGATTTTTATAGCATTAGAAATAAGCTAGTTAAATCAGATCCCTATGACACTGAACCGCATCGTTCTGTAATTGGTCTTGCAATAAGAGATTCTTTCATTAATGTTCTAAATAAGAATGCAGACTTAGAAAAAATCATTTACTTATTTAAAAACTTAGATGCAGAAACCATTGACAACTTTAAATTATTTTTACAAGAGACAATAGAACCTACTGCATCATTAAACTTAACTGTTATTAATAGAGATGATTATCCTAAAGGCGTTCTTAAAAGATTCGAAAGCGTCAAGATAATCGATCTATAATGATAAGGCATAAGTTATTTTCAAAGGGCGAAAGAATTCACGCCCTTATATCCAACACCAGACATTCTCACATTGTATTCCCGGTTTACGCCGTAATCCATGACGTCAAGTTCGACGAGGATATACCAAGATATCAAATAAGAATTACTAAGTTTCATGATAACATAGATTTCTTAAAGCGATATCTTTTCGGCATGAAGTTTTCAAAGGACTTCAATAATAGAACTACATCATTCGCTCTTACTAGGAAAAACTATAAATCTATGAAAGATTTTCAGAATCAAATAGATTCTAAGTGGGAATCTTATATGATTTCAGTTGATTCTATAATGTGTGTTAAAACCAAGACAGAGGTAATAGATCTATTTAACAATATACAAGATTTCTTAATTGAAAAGAATTTTAAAGATGTATTTGAACTCTCAAGTAGGAGTGTATATTCTTCTGGTAAGTATTATTATCAATCAAGGGGAGTATATGCTGCCCATCTCAAGAAGTTTTTAGGAGATAGAGAACCAAAGACGGATAAATATTATGATAAGCTTTTATATAGACCACAGTCAGACGATCTGGATGACATAGAATTGTGAATATATAAAACCTAGTAAAAACATAATATTACAATATGCCATTATTTGGATTGATACCAGCGGGAACCGCTTCAAGTTTAAAATCTTCCGTATCGGGCTTTGGAGACAAGGTTGATAACTTCTTTGACTTCTCTAGTCCGGATGGAGCAAGTGTTCCAAAGAACATTGATCCACAGAACACGATACTCGGAACTTACGATAACCCTAACACACGAAGTAGAGCCCTTTTAGTAGGAGAACCTTTAAGTAATGTTAGACCAGGAGGAAAGGCACAATACTATACACAAACAGCAGACTCCGTTGTATACTTTAAACGTGGAAAAGACGGTAAAGATACTAAAGAAAAAATAACGGATGGTGAACACGCTTATTCTACATTTAACAAGTACTCTTTAGTAAACTATAGGGGTAGTTTTTTTACACCAGGTGGATCTGCTAAATCTAAAGGAGTTGATGCTATTGAATACAATAAGATAGACGAGAGAACATTAGATAATCCTACTGTTTCTAAAATAGTTGAAATTACTAAAAACAATGCATCAAGTACAAGTGGATATGGTTATATGTATAACTATGCCGATTTCGCGATGTGTAGATATAATGGAAAGATACCTAATAACTATCTATTAACTCTTAGAAGATTTCCATATCCTGTCCAAGATGATATTATTACACCAATGGATATTGATAAAGATGGCAAGGTCCGTGAAACAGATCAGCCCGATATTGCCAGAGCAGTGACATGGATGAGTGAGGTAACGGGTAATAGCATGTCAGATATTATTAATTGGTCACACGGATATAATTGGAAAGATGAATCAGCTAGTATGCAAACTAAGCAATCTAATAATTCAAGTAGAAGAGGTGCATTTGGTCAATTCTTAGATTCAAGTGTAATAGGTACTGCAGCCGCAAATGCAGCAGCTGGCGTCGATGGGATAACAGCACAGAGAAGAAAAAATGGAGGTGGCGGATTTGACGCTATGTCAACTACATATCCTAACCATGTCTTTGGACCCGTTAACGTTATTAAAGATGTTTCATTCAGAGATCAAGGTCTTACGTTTAATCAAGAATTTAAACTTAAATTTGAATATGAGTTAAGATCCTTTGGTGGTGCAAACCCTAAAGTATTAATGTTAGATCAGCTTGCAAATATAATGGTACTGACTTCTAGTCAGGCTCCTTTCTGGGGAGGTTCTGTCAGATACGTTGGAAACGGCTCTGCTGGTAAACCACTAGGTGATCTTAGTTTAATTAAATCCGGTAATTATAGTGGATTTATTAAAAGTGTTGCATCTGGATTAGGAGATATGTTTAAAGGAGTTGTTAACGATGTAAAAGGATTAGCAAGTGGAAAAGATTCTAAATTCTTAAATAATATATTAGGAGGTACTTTAATGAAAATGTTTAACTCTCCATCAGGTGGACAAGGAGCAGCTTCACTATTAACAGGAGATCCAACTGGTTCATGGCACTTAACGGTGGGTAATCCACTTAATCCTATTATGTTGGTTGGTAATTTAACATGTAGAGAAACTAATGTAACATTTGAAGGTGGTATGGGAGTTCAAGATTTTCCAGAGAGAATGACAGTTGAAATCACACTTAAACCAGGTAGAAGTAGAGATAAATTAGATATAGAATCGATGTTTAATATGGGTAGAGGTAGATTTTATCTACAACCAGAAGAAGGAGTAGATATTAACAAGACATATATTGAAACAGCGTATGGTGGTAAAGATAAGAGAAAGGCTCTTAATGCTGAATTTAGAAAAATAGCTAACGGATAACAATGAAATTATATAGCATAGATAAAAAGCAAATATCTGAGGGTAAATTAACGATGGCAGTCCCTACTTTTATTTTTATGGAAATGGCAGAAAGTTCAGTACAGGGTGTACATATAGTGGAGGATGACGAATCATGTAGAATTGATCTAGTTTCACTAAGCGAATATGGCACACATGACCATGTTGATGCTATCTTAAAATTTAACGGAATTTCAAATCCATTTTCTATAAAAGAAGGAGATGTTCTTTATATTCCTAAAATAGATGTAGCTAAAAAGAAATGGAAGCTTACTCTTAATAAGACCTATAAAAACCCTATAAGGGAACAGTTTATTAATACAAAAAGAATGCCAGTTAAGGATGCTAATAGAATAGAATACTTAAGCAAGAAATATAATAAAGAAATTCTGCCACCTAACATCTTGCGGTCAGGTCAGACTAATATCGATGTTACAAATGGAGAAATTAGAATATAAAAAAAATAACAATTATGAAACGTATACAATTATTTGAACAATTTATTGGAGAAGCAAAAAAATTAAAACCAATTAAAATTAGCGTAAAAAAATCTAGGAAAAACCCATATACATTTAGTGATAAAATGGATAATGATGAATTATTAAAATTGCACAACCTTGCAAATTACATGTGGACTGCAGATGAAGAAGAACTTGACGGATATAAAGATACTGATTA
>Ga0209192_10000258_pt1 | contig 61010 bp, 60 predicted proteins | sample ArcticOcean_MG_C_11_FD_187433 | JGI IMG/M metagenome (GOLD analysis project Ga0209192, IMG submission 187433) | Marine microbial communities from western Arctic Ocean - ArcticOcean_MG_CB2_154 (SPAdes) (version 2) | ecosystem: Environmental > Aquatic > Marine > Oceanic | place: Arctic Ocean... | reverse complement strand
CAGTGTCTACCGTCCTAAGGCGGATCGTATTGCGGCCTGGAATCGCTTAGCAGAAGATCTAGATCTTACTCACTTAGATGCCATTATGACCGAAATAACTCTAGGCCAAGCCCTAGAGACTGCCCAACAGCAAATGCAGGGTCTCACTCGTGGCCGCTTTGTGGTGAACGTTAACGCTTAGCACTTTCTTTGCTATGCCTACTTTTTAAGTGCCACTGTGACGCGAGGATACCTGCGGCGGGTGGTAATGGCACCATGGCACCCCTTGCATAAAATTTAGGCTTGCTTTCTAATGAACTGGGCCAGGCTTGTAATATTAGACGGTCGTCTATATAGTAAATTTATGAATAAAGTTAGCAATATAAAACAGTCACGAGGGCGACCCAGTAAAAGTGCCCAACAGACTGATGAAAACCGTCAGCGCCTAATCACGGTTGGTGTTGCTTTGTTAACCAAAAAAGGTTTTGGCGCGACAGGTTTGGATGAAGTTACTGCAAAAGCAGGTCTGCCAAAGGGATCGTTTTATGCGTATTTTGACAGTAAAGAAGCATTTGGTCTGACACTAATTGATGCCTATGCTAGATTTTTTAATAAGATGCTGGATCAGGCGTTCCTGAATGAGGCTCACACTCCCCTTGAGCGGCTAAATAATTTTACTTTGGAAGCGCGCAACAATATGGCCAAGTATGATTTTAATCGAGGCTGTCTGGTGGGTAATCTAGGTATTGAAATATATGCCTTGCCGGGAGTTTTTCGACAGCGCCTAGTAGATGTCTTCTCTGACTGGCAGGGTAAAACTGAAACCTGTTTGTTAGCAGCTCAGGCACTTGGAGAAATATCCCCAAACATTAATTGTGCAGCTAAAGCAGAATCATTCTGGATTGGCTGGGAAGGCGCCATCTTGCGAGCCAAGCTCGAACGACGTGCTGCTCCTATTGATATGTTTAAAACAGATTTTTTAGAAAATCTAGTTAGGTAGTCATAGGTTTTTTTTGTTATTTATTAGTCAGTTGTCTAATAAATATATAAGTATAAATAAAATGATTTGATATGGCCTATTATTTATTAGTCAAATGTCTAATATATTCATAGCCAAATTTTTTATTTATTTATTAGTCAATTGGCTAATAATTATTAGAATTTTTAAGGAACAATAATATGGTGGGTGTAAACAAGGCTGCTTGAATGCATAGGTGCAAATAAATCTGTCATAGATTTAAACATACTTCTTCTCTTCATCGTGGCACTGGAATGGGCAGTGTGGATACTCCCAATAAAAGGACTCTTTAAAGTCAATAGGTGGTTAAAAACTTCATTATATAAAATAAACAGAGCATGAGAATAGCTTTAAAATTGGTATGGTCAAAGAGTCAAAATGGACCTTTATTACAGACTAATTTTCAAGCAGGATGAAAAAAGCGAAAATAATCAAGTAAGCGTAATACTTGTTATTTAACGACAGGTGCATTTCTAAAAACAACAAAAGGTATCAAAAATATGAGTAAGCTAAAATTATTTAAAAAAGTGTTAATGACCGCTGGTAGCATTGCGCTAACGGCATCTGTTGCTTCATCAGCTACTGCTGCTGACTTGACAGTAGCTTCATGGGGTGGGTCTTACCAGGATGCCCAAAGTAAAGCCTTGTTTGTGCCAGGTGCCAAAGCTATGGGCATTGAGATCAAACAGGAAACTTATGGCGGCATGTCTGAAGTACGACTCATGGTTAATGCCGGCGCCGTTACAAAAGATATTGTATCTAGTGGTTCAGGCAGTGCTGCTCGAGCAGCTGCAGAAGGCTTGTTGGAAAAGCTTGATTACAGCATTATTGATGTTTCTGATTTTTATCCAACCCTCTACACTGATACTTGTGTTGGCAGTGACGTTTTCTCTACCGTGATGGCTTGGAATACAGAAACATACGGCTCAAATGCCCCTAAAACCTGGGCTGATTTTTGGGACGTCAAAAAATTCCCAGGGTCTCGTGCATATCGCGGTAAAGTTGCGGGAGCCCTAGAACCTGCGTTACTTGCTGATGGTGTGCCAGCAGATAAAGTCTATGAAGTGCTTTCAACTGAGGCGGGTATGCAACGTGCGATCGATAAAATTCGAGAGTTGAAGCCGCACATTGATGTGTTTTGGGGATCAGGTGCTCAGCACGCCCAGCTAATGAAAGATGGCGAAGTTGACATGACGACAGGTTGGAATGGTCGTTTTGATGTTGCTAAAAAAGATGGTGCCAAAGTAGCCTATACATTTAATCAGGCTTTGCTTGATTATGATTGTTTTGCAATTCCAAAAGGAGCTCCAAACAAAGATTTGGCTATGAAATTCTTAGCTGAAATCAGCAAGCCCGAGCTTCAAGCTAACTTGCCATTACATATTACCTATGGGCCCACTAACAAGGCAGCCTACGCAATTGGTAAAATTGATGAAAAACTGGCCCTCTTGATGCCTTCTCATCCTAAAAATGCCGCACTTCAACTACCTGTGTCTTTGGAGTGGTATGCAGAGTTTGAACAACAAGCTGCAGCCATGTACCAAAATATGCTTACAGAATAGCGGTTCAATAGTAGATAAGCAACGGGAGGTGGGCTTTAGCAATAAAGTACCTCCCTTTTTATTTTGAGTCTTTAAGGATGAATTAAATGTCTACAACAAATGGCTTGCCGATCTCAATTTCAGGCATTACGAAGCGTTATGGCAATCTATATGCATTGGATAATATTGATTTAGAGATTAAACAAGGTGAGTTTCTTACTCTTTTAGGGCCTTCTGGTTCAGGAAAAACCACCTTGCTTATGGCATTGGCAGGTTTTACACGACCTGACCATGGCAGTATTAAGTTTGGTGATGAGGAAATTATTTTAAAAGCTCCACACCAGCGGGGTGTTGGCATGATGTTTCAAAACTATGCACTTTTCCCACATATGAATGTTTCACAAAACATTAGTTACCCGCTTCGTCTTCGGAAAGTCAACAAAACCGAAATTGCAGAGCGTGTTAATCAAGCGTTAGAAACGGTGCAGCTTACTGGATTTGGTGATCGTGGTATAAATCAGCTTTCAGGTGGACAACGCCAACGTGTTGCCCTAGCGCGTGCAATTGTATTTGGCCCTCGCATTCTGTTGATGGATGAGCCACTTTCCGCATTAGATAAAAACCTTCGTGAGAAAATGCAGATTGAATTACGTCACCTTCATGAAGAGCTTGGAATGACAACTGTATATGTAACGCATGATCAACGTGAAGCGTTAACAATGTCGGATCGTATTGTTGTTATAAATAATGGAAAACTAATGCAATGTGCAACACCTCTTGATCTGTATGACTACCCAGCCAACAAATTTGTGGCTGAATTTATAGGTGAGTCTGCATTTTTAAAAGTAGATCACCAAGGCGACGGTATCTATTTTGATGGTCAAAAACTCGTGGTTGAGACACTACCTAAGAAACAAAAAGACTTACTTCTGATGGTTCGGCCAGAGCGGCTAATGGTAATGGTTGATGGGCAGAATACTAAAGATATGAATATATTCAATGTCACAGTGAGTGAAATCGTTTATCAAGGTGAAACGAAAATGATCTATGTAATATTGGATGATGGTGTATCCATGAGTATGCGCCTAAGTACGAGAAGTGGCCAGCCACAGAATCAAATTGACAAGGGGGATAAGATTAAACTTGTGCTTCATAAAAGTGACACAACTGTTGTAGTAGATGGGGGTTATTAATATGTCAATCTCAACATACGGTCACGTGAATGAGCAAGAGTTAAAAAACCATGCAACCAAAGAGCGTAGAATTTTGTTGGGGCTTACATATCCAGCAGTCTTTTGTGTAATTACTGTAATGGTGATTCCTGTTGCATGGTTGTTTTATTTATCATTCATAGGTAGTGACGGTAATTTTTCGTTAGAGCATTACCAGCGGATGCTTGATAGCAAGTCTTATGCACGGATCTTTTTAATGACGTTTAAGGTGAGTTTATTAACAACAGTAATCTGCATCTGTATTGGTTACCCGTTAGCTTATTTTTTATCTCAGTTACCTGCGCGAGTTGCAAACATCTGCATGTTATCCGTGCTCCTACCTTTTTGGACATCTCTTCTGGTCCGAACCTATTCCTGGTTAGTACTTCTTCAGCGCAAGGGTATTATCAATCAGGCAGGCATGGATATGGGTTTTTGGGATGAACCTTTAAAGCTTGTACACAACCTCAGTGGCACCCTAATAGGCATGGTACATATTATGTTGCCATTTTTAATTTTACCGCTTTATGCTTCCATGAAGTCAATACCTCAGGATTATATGAAAGCCTCGTCTAATCTAGGGGCCACACCCACACAATCTTTTTGGCAAGTTTTCTTTCCCCTTTCGTTGCCCGGGCTCATGGCAGGGTCACTTATTGTATTTATTTTGAGTTTAGGGTTCTTTGTGACTCCAGCCATATTAGGGGGTGGTAAAGTCATTATGGTTGCGATGCAAATTACCAATAATATTGAATTATTTTATGATTGGGGTGCTGCGAGTGCTTTGGGCGTTGTACTTTTGGTCATGACATTCGGAATTCTTTTCATCGCATCAAAGTTGGTGCGCCTTGACAATGTATTGGGAGGGGGACACTAACATGAACTGGTTTAAAAAATCGGCATCAGAAACCCAGATTACCCATGGCCAAAGATTATGGCTCTACATTACTGCGAGTACCATCATGTTTTTGCTTGTGGTACCAACACTGATTGTTATTCCGATGTCATTTTCAGCATCACAGTACCTCGAATTTCCCCCTAAAGACTGGTCGTTTAGATGGTACGAATCTTACTTTAGTTCGAATGCATGGATGTCAGCAACTGCAACATCTCTCAAGGCTGGCTTGTTTACCATGTTAGTCGCGACACCGATAGGCGTCATAGCTTCATATGGACTGCACGTGTCGTCGCATCGCGCTGCTCGACTTGTGTATATGCTGCTGATCACCCCTATTATGATCCCAGTAATTTTGATAGGAATTGGGTCATTTTATATTTATGTACAGATTGGTTTAGTCAATACGATGTTTGGGCTAGTGGTTGCACATACAATTCTTGCACTCCCTCTTGTGCTGATCGTTGTAACATCTGCGTTTAAGAGTTTTGACATGGGGCAGGAACAGGCTGCAAGAAGTCTAGGTGCATCGCGATTTACTGCATTTATGACTGTGACACTGCCACAAATTAGGTTTTCAGTTATTACCGCTGCGTTGCTTGCCTTCTTAACTTCATTTGACGAAGTTATCGTCGCCATGTTTATTTCTGGTGGGGACAATGCCACTTTAACAAAGAATATGTTTAATGCTTTGAGAGATCAGATTGACCCAACTATTGCATCAATATCAACCATTATGATTATTGTTTCTACCACCCTGGTTATTGTTACGCAAATTTTTGGTAAAGGTAAGGGTGTTAAATGAAAGCTGTGGACATTCGACCATTAATGGCCCCAAACTCTGTCGCTTTAGTAGGAGCCTCCTGCACTAAAAATAGCTTTGGTAGAGCTATGCTTGACATGGCACTCTCTGGTAATTTTAAAGGGCACATATACCCAGTAAATCCTAAATATAAAGATGGATTAGGGTGCCGTTTCTATAACACGTTATCCGCTTTGCCAGAAATTGTAGATCACGTCGTTTTGGCTGTTGCTAATGAACGGTTAGAAAATGCTTTGTTAAATGCGATAGAGCATAAAGTAAAAGCGGTAACAATATTTGCAGATTGTTATGGACAGACGCATGATGGTTTGCCACTAAAGGACCGTTTAAAAAGTATTGCTGAAGAAGCTAATGTTTTGCTTTGTGGGCCCAATAGTATGGGGTTTCATAATCTCGATCATGGATTGCGTATCACTCCATTTCCCTCTCCAAAAGGACTTGTTGCTGGTTCCATCACAGCAATTCTTCAGTCAGGTTCGGTCATGGGCGCATTGGCGCATAATGATAAGCGACTAAGGTTTAACCTCTTGGTTTCAACCGGTTCTGAATATTGTGTGACGGCGGCTGATTATATGAATTGGAGCCTTTCCCAATCTACAACAAGCGTGATTGGTCTTTTTCTAGAGTCTGTTAGGGACCCCGAATATTTTCTGTCAGTACTTCGACGTGCACAAGATCAAAATATTCCGGTTGTTTTATTAAAGGTCGGAAGAACCGAAATGTCTAGGCGAATGGCGCTGTCTCATACAGGTGCAAAAATGGGAGAGCATCTGGTCTTTGAAACCGTTATGAAATCGCACGGGGTACATTTAGTTGAAACAATTGATGAAATGGTCGCAAGCTTACATTTATTTTCCCAGGCCCGATCAGCTGCTTCAGGCCATATTGCCTCTATTCATGATTCTGGTGGAGAGAGGGAGTTACTGGCAGATATATGCAATGATACAGGTGTCCAATTTGCGCAACTCTCAACAACCACAAAGGACAAAATTACGCCATGGTTACCAGAGGGGTTAAAGGCTGAAAACCCTCTTGATGCTTGGGGTTCGGGACGTAATGCTAAAGAAACATTTTTATATGCTGCGAATGCGTTAGTGCAAGATGAGAATGTTGCAGCTTTAATGTACGTACTGGATTGGAGGCAGGATTATTATTTGCATGAGATGCACGAAGAAATAGTTAAAGCAGTTTCGTTGGCTACACAAAAACCAGTGGCAGCCGTTTCAAACTATGCTCTAACCCTTAACCAAGATTTAGCATTACGGCTTTCAGAGCAGAATATCCCACTTCTTGAAGGGACAAAAGAAGCCACTATCGCTTTTAAACATTTACTTAATCATCGTGATGCCAGCTACGAGGAAAAGTGTGAACATCAGCCACACCTAGATTTAAAAAGGATCATTCACGATATTAAAATGAAAGGTTGGATTGGAGAAACGGAAGGGTTTCGACTGCTTGAAGAGTATGGCATATCCACACCGTCATCAAGGCAGGTAGATAATGTTATGAGCGCCATCGGTGCTGCGTCTGAATTAGGCTACCCTGTCGTTATGAAAACGGCTATGGCACATATAGCTCATAAAACAGAAGTTGGTGGCGTTAAACTTAATATTGCTAATAAAGAGCAAGCCCGTATCGCTTATACAGAGTTAAGTAGCCTTTTGGGGCCAGATGTTATTGTTGCACAAATGGTGTCAGGTGAGATTGAATGGATGATTGGGATTGTCAATGATCGTGATTTTGGCCCTGCTGTTATGATTTCTCCAGGTGGAATTATGGTTGAACTATTAGAAGAAAAAGTGATTCTGATGCCTCCTTTCAGCGCAAAACAAGCAGCCTTAAAACTTCAAGCGTTAAAGGCAACAAAACTATTAACCGGCTATAGAGGACAGGAAGAGTTGGCATTTGATGCGTTGTGTGAAGCGGCTTCTAATGTCTCTCGCCTCGCGTATGATTTAGCTAATTACATTGAAGAAATGGATATTAATCCAATTCTGATTTCATCAACACAAGCAGTGGCCCTTGACGTGATGCTGAAAATAAAAAAGTAGCACATACTATGAATTCACATTCGATATTGCGGCTTGATCCTCATGTGGTTGAAGACAAAATTTATTTTGAAAATAAAATGGATGGGATTACCGCTGGTCTTCGTCATTTAGGTCCTTGCAGCACAGCAATGCAACAAACTTCATGTGATGAGTTCGTGCATGTTTTGAAAGGTTCTCTAAGTATTATATTAAAAAATGGACACAAAGAAAGCATCTGTGCGGGGCAAACTTTTGTGATACCAAAGGGGCTAATATGCCGCCATGAGCAAACAGGTAATACAAAAACCTACTACATGAAATTTGAGGAAGAATTCTCTCTACCTCATCACAATGTGGAGGATATAGGGGTTATTCGGCTTGACCCATCAGATATAGTAAAAGAGATCCCCATAGCTGATACAAGTCAGTTCCAAGGATTGGTTCCCAAACACTATAAATATCAATATTATTCGGATACTACTGGACGTTTTTTAGTTGCCATGTGGAATAGTGATCCATTTGAACGTGCTGTGGCTCCTTTTAATCGGTATGAGCTTATGATATTTTTGCAAGGCAGTGTAAACCTTTCTGACAGCAACACTATTTCTGAGGATTTCAAGGCAGATCAGGCCGCATTTGTTCCTCACTTAGCCCCTTATAAATGGAAAAGTAATGAATATTTAAGTAAGTATTACTGTATCGTTATGCCTAAATAATGGTGTTTTTATGTTTAATTTACGCCTAGACTTAAGCCCCAATGCTGCATAATATTGTGTCACCAAGGAGAGGCATAATGTACTTATCGAAAATCAATACTTACCCCATCAAATCCACCCATCCCATATCAATTGAGGCGGGTTATTTGTTCTCTTCCGGTATTGGTTTTGATCGGCATTGGATGTTGATTGATGCTGAAAACAACATGTTAACTTCTCGTAAATACCCTCGTTTATTACACCTCATTAGTCACATTGAAGGTTCTAGTTTAAGGGTTGTCTTGCCGCAACAAGACTTTCTGCTGCCTTTAGTCCCTAAGCCTAGTGCACCGGTTATGGTAAAGCATTGGGGTGAAAGTTTATTGCCTGCTTGGCCCCAAAATTCGGCATTAGATAAAGCCCTTAGTGACTATTTGGGGATTTCTTGCCAGCTAGTTTATAGTGCAAATTTACGTTCGGATACGCCCATTGAAACGGCATCCTTTGCTGATGCGCAGCCCTTATTATTAACCACCACAGCTTCTCTGGAAGCCTTAAACAAACGCCTAGATGCTGCCACAGATGAGACCACAGATGGGACCGCAGATAAGAGTATAGGCATGGATCGTTTTCGTGCTAATCTCGTTGTCAATAATCACACGCCTGATATAGAGGATAACTGGAAAAAAATTCGTATAGGAGCGTGTGAATTAGAGGTATCCTACCCCTGCGAACGCTGCGTATTGACCACCATCGATCCTGTGTCCCTTGTGCAGCATAAGCAACAGGAGCCGTTGCGCACGTTGGCACAATACCGGCGTTTAGAGACGGGTGGTGTTGGGTTTGGTATTAACCTTACAGTGTGTTTAGTGGGTCCTATTGCTGTTGGGGATACGGTTGAGATTTTAGAATAGGATAATGGAAATAGATTAAAAGTTTTGCTGCAGGCCAATGATGTTGGCGACCTACAGTTTTGCTTTCGTGTTGAAACAATCGCTACTGCGCTTCTATAAAACGCAGTGACTGTTTAGCCTATCGATTTAGTTTTAGTATTGATTTAGGTAATGTGACAAGGCGGCTTTTTGGCTAAGTTGGACGTCATAATAATGCAGCTTTGGAGTTTGATTTGGTAAAGGTATTTAATAGTGAGGGCCAAGCCCCAATTTTGCTAGTGTGTGAACACGCTACTAATTTTATTCCAGCTCGTTTTAAAGACTTGGGTTTGACTCCGACACAATTGCAAAGTCATATTGCTTGGGATCCTGGTGCCATTGAGACGGCTGAAGCGATGGCTAAAATACTTGATGCACCCTTGATCTCAGCCACTGTTTCACGCTTGATTTATGATTGTAACCGGCCGCCTGATTCGGCCACAGCCATGCCTTTGACATCAGAAAACCAGATCATCCCTGGTAACGTTGATCTCTCAGAGACATCAAAACAGCAGCGCGTGACCAACTATTACCGTCCTTTCGAAGCCGCTTTGTCTGAGCGCGTGGTGTTAATGGGTATGCCCCTCATGATCACGGTGCACTCCTTCACACCTGTGTTTTTAGGCGAGCAGCGGCAAGTAGAAATAGGGGTGTTGCATGATGAAGATAGCCGTTTTGCTGATGCATTTTTACAACAGACGCTCACGGATAGTCGCTTTAATATTCAGCGGAATCAGCCGTATGCTCCTACCGATGGTGTTACCCATACATTAACACACCATGCCTTACCCCATGGATTAACTAATGTGATGTTAGAAATTCGTAATGACCTAATAGCATCACCTTTACAACAGCAAGATATGGCAGCTTATCTTGCTAAACACATCGTCTTGGCGTTAGAGAGAATATAAATGTCCAACAAACAGCAGGTTATATCACCCATTGACGGTGGTGTTTATCTTGAACGAAATTATGCTCAGCCTAAACAGGTCGACCTTGCCTTAGACCTAGCTCGTCGGGCACAAAAACAATGGCGCCATAGCTCCCTTGCTGAGCGTAAAGCCCTGTGCCGTGCTGCTGTGAAAGCTTTTGTATCAAACAAAGAGACTGTTGCTCAAGAGCTATGCTGGCAAATGGGACGCCCGATTAGGTATGCAGCAGGAGAGGTGAATAGCTTTGCTGAACGAGCAGAGTACATGATTGATCATGCTGATATGGCCTTAGCTCCCTTACAGCAAGAGGAAAAAGCCGGGTTTATACGCTATATTCGCCGAGAACCAGTGGGCGTGGTCTTAGTCATAGCACCGTGGAACTACCCCTTACATACTCCTATTAACGTCATAGTGCCGGCTTTGTTGGCAGGCAACAGTGTCATTTTAAAACACTCTAGCCAAACGCCCCTGTGTGCCGAGCGAATCTGTCAAGCTTTTGCTCAGGCAGGTCTGCCGGAGGGTGTATTACAATACTTGCACATGGACCACCAATCGACGGAAGCGCTGGTGGCATCTGGTCAGGTCAATCACGTGGCCTTTACGGGTTCGGTGGCAGCGGGTCGAAAGATTGAAGTGGCAGCTGCTGGCCAGTTTATAGGTCTGGGCCTAGAATTGGGTGGTAAAGATCCGGCCTATATCCGTGCAGATGCAGATTTGGACTATGCCATTGAATCCACCGTTGATGGAGCCTTTTTTAATTCTGGACAATCATGCTGTGGTTTAGAACGTATTTACGTACACGAGTCAGTTTATGACGCTTATGTATCTGGGTTTGTTGCCTTAACCAAAGCTTTTAATTTGGGCCGTTCCGATGATCAAAATACAACTTTGGGTCCCATGGTGCGCGCATCGGCTGCTGACTTTGTGCGCCAGCAAATTGTTGAAGCCCTTGATCAAGGCGCAGTAGCGCATATTAATCCCAAAGCATTTCTTATGGACCAGCCTGGGAGCCCCTATATGGCGCCTCAGGTACTGACTCAGGTTGATCACCGTATGCGGGTGATGACTGAAGAGAGTTTTGGACCTGTGGTTGGTATTATGAAAGTGGCTAATGATGAAGAAGCCATCGGCTTGATGAATGATAGTGATCTAGGTCTTACTGCCGCTATTTTCACTCAAGATATCGACACCGGTATGGCTTTGGGTGACCAAATAGAAACAGGCACGTTTTTTATCAATCGCTGTGATTATCTAGATCCTGCGTTGGCTTGGACTGGGGTCAAAAATACTGGACGAGGCTGCACCCTATCGAGTTTAGGATTTGAAGCCGTGACGCAGCCTAAGTCCTACCATATTAAAATTAAGCTATAGAGTGATTTATGGACACATTTGATTACATTATTGTCGGTGGTGGTTCAGCGGGTTGTGTGGTGGCTAATCGATTAAGTGCCGACCCAGACGTGAGCGTCTGTTTGATTGAAGCAGGCGGCAATGGCAAAAGTCCTTGGGTGAGTATTCCTGCAGGTATTTTTGGCTTATATGGCAATAAGAAATATGACTATAGCTTTGTCACTGTGCCACAAAAGCATTTGTGCAACAGAGTTATGGATGTTAACCGGGGTAAAGCACTGGGTGGGTCTAGTGCGATTAATAGCATGGTTTACATGCGTGGTAACCGTAATGACTATGATGGCTGGGCTGCCTTAGGTTGTGAAGGCTGGTCTTATGATGAGGTATTACCTGTCTTTAAAAATATGGAGGCCAATCAGATTGGTCAAAGTGCTGAATATCATGGATTTGAGGGCGAGTTAAGCGTGTCTGAACAGCAGGACGCAAATTCTGTGGGCAAAGTGTTTGTCGCGGCGGGTCAAGTTGCGGGGTTACCAGAAAATACAGATTTTAATGGCCCATCGCAATTGGGCTTAGGCATTTATAATGTTAAACAAAACCGTGGTCAAAGGGTGAGTAGTTATACGGCCTTTTTGCAGCCCGTTGAAAACCGCAGTAATCTCACAATAATGACTCATACCCAAGTATTGGAATTAGACATTGTAGACCAAAAAGTATTGGGTCTGACGATTGAAAAGGCGGGTGTGAAGCAGCCGTTGCAGTGCAAAAAAGAAGTCATTCTTTGTGCAGGTACAATTTTGTCACCGCGTATTTTACTGGCTTCAGGCATCGGTAATCGTGACGAACTGGATCAATTAGGTATTGACTGTAAACATCATGTGCCTGGAGTGGGAGAGAACCTTCAGGACCACATCGACAGTATGGTCACCGTTAGGTCAGCTAAAGCTGAGTCTATTGGGGTGTCGCTTAAAACCTTATTGCCTCATGTGCTACCAGCACCCTTAAAATATTTTTTGGGTCGCAAGGGCTGGTGGACCACTAATTATGTTGAGGCGGGTGGTTTTGCCAAAACCAAATTAGCTGAGGCTGATAAAACAGACGCTGATGTACAGTTTCATTTTACACCACTGTATCGTAGTCACCGAGGTAAGAAGTTTGAATGGGGCCACGGCTATTCGGTATTTACCTGTGTATTGCGTCCCCTTAGTAAGGGTAGTGTTAAATTGGCTAATGATGGGAGTAGGCGCAATGTTGAGATTGATTATAATTTTTTTGCCCACTCACATGACCAACAAACGTTGGTAGAGGGAGTGAAAAAGGCTCGTCAAATACTGGCGTCATCTGAGTTTGACCATTTGCGAGGTGAAGAGATGGCACCTGGAAAGGAGGTTCAAACAGATGCTCAAATTCTTGAGTATCTGCGCCGCACTGCCTCGACTGTCTACCACCCTGTGGGTACCTGTAAAATGGGAACTGATGCCATGGCCGTAGTGCATCCAGCCACCCTAAAAGTGACGGGCATGGATAATTTGCGGGTTATGGATGCGTCTATTATGCCTCGCTTGACCAGTGGGAACACCTCCGCGCCCACCATGATGATTGCTGAGCGCGGCGCCGCTATGGTGTTGGCAGAACAGCAGGGTCAATGAGAGTGATAACTACATGAATGAGCTTCCTTCAAAACCACAAGACGTGGTGATTATTGGTGCTGGCTTTGTAGGTATAGCCACCGCAATGTGGTTACAAAAAAGTGGCCATAAAGTCACGGTAGTGGATCCAGAACCTTTTGCTCAAGGGGCTTATTTTGGTAATGCCTGCACCATAGCAACCTACGCTAATATTCCTGTGGGCACGCCGAGTACCATGAAACAGTTACCACAACTATTGTTCAATGCTAATAGCCCTCTGTCGATTAATGGGACTTATCTGCCTTGGCTTTTGCCATGGTTATTAAGGTTTGCTTGGGCTAGTCGTCCTCATAAAGTAGCGTATATTGGGTCTCAATTAGGCATGTTGCTAAGTCAAGCACACAGTGCGTTAGTACCCCTGATTGAAGCGGCGCAAGGTTCTGATTTGGTTAAAAAAAATGGAACTTTATATTTGTATGCTAGTGAGGCTGGTTTGGTTAAAGCCCAGCCAGACATTGCTTTAAGGCGTCAAAATGGGATCGCTGTGACCGAGTTAACTAAGTCTGAGATTAGCGATTTAGAACCCCACTTGAATCCAATCTATGAGCGTGGTTTGTGGTTTGAAAATGCCCAACACCTGCTCAACCCCTTAGATTTGTTAAAACGCATGGGGGCATCAGTGGTGGCTAATGGGGGACAAATTGTCACCAACAAAGCCGTGGGTATTAAGCGCATTAGTATCGATACGCTTAAAGTGCAGTTACAAGACACCAGTATTCAAGGCCAAAAAGTGGTAGTGGCGGCAGGTGCCTGGTCAAAGGGCTTGGCGCAGCAAGTGGGGGATACATTGCCTTTAGATACGGAGCAGGGCTATCACCTGATGTACAAGGGCGCAGAACAATTACTCAATCGGCCTGTGGGTTGGGCTGATGTGGGTTTTTATATGACGCCGATGAACGAAGGCTTGCGGGCAGCGGGCACAGTGGAATTAGCAGGCCTTAACAATGCAGCCAATCCAAAGCGTTTACAGCTCATCGCTAAGACCATGAAAACTCTTTTGCCACAGCTTAAAAGTCATGACAGTGAGTGGACTGGTTTTAGGCCATCTATGCCCGACTCTATGCCTGTTATTAGTCAATCTACTAAAGACACGGGGGTTTATTACGCTTTCGGTCATGGCCATATAGGGGTGACATTATCAGGTATTACGGGCAAATTGATTAGTGAAATGATTGACGGGAAAACACCAAGTATGGACATTGCTGCCTTCTCAGCGCAGCGTTTCTAACCCGTATGTTAGGTGTTCAGGTTGGGGTCCTCCTTTGGATGACAGGCAATCCTGATGTGGTACCCTCTTTGATGACGGCTGGCGCATAGGCTTTGCGACTGAATACGCGCTCTAAAAATGGTTTAAAAAAGGCTAAGGGTCGGCTGTCATAATGTGGATCAAAGCAGTTTTGATCCCAGCGTTCGCAAAAATCAACCGCAGTTTGATAATAAGCATGACCATGGTAACGATCACGTTCATTGGGGTTCCAGCCCGCTAAGTGATGGGCGTAGTAGATCATTTGAAAAGCACCATGATGCTCTACAACCCAAGTGACTTCATCACTGACGAAAGGTCGTATTATTTCTGCTGCCATGCGGTCGTGATTCTGTGGGGCCAAACCATCGCCGATATCATGTAATAAGGCAGCCACAACCCAATCATCATTAGCCCCCTCGCGCCAAGCTCTGGTTGCAGATTGCAAACCATGCTCCAAGCGGCTTATGGCATATCCTTCTATGCTTTCGTGACCCTGTCGCTCGAGTTGCTCAAATAATCGATGTGCCGTTTTGGCATTGAACTTATGCTCGAACTCTTGCAATATGGCGTAATCCTCTTGGGTGCCATGTTTCATTTCGGTAAAGCTGACGGTGGCCATGGCCTATACTCCAGATCTTTTATTGATTATCACCTTGAATACGCTTAAGTTTTGTATGCAGAGATTGCTGCCTTAGCCATGCTTTTTTATCAAAATTGCTGAGGGCCGGCTGGTCTGTTTGAAAGTGACCATAGTCATCCACGCCACGCACTAATATAGCAGAATCTTGTTGCTGTTTTAATTGTTTTAACACGGGATTAATGTATTGAATATTGAGTCCAATACGACGGTCATTACTGACATTGGGTTTGGAGCAATGCAAGGTCCACCCGTGATGAAAAGAGGCTTGGCCCGCAGTGAGGCTAACCACTACACTTTCGTTGGCGTTTACGCTCTGGACCGTTTGGTCACTTAGCAACACATTATTAGCATCTTCTGTGGTGTGATGCTTTTGTTGCCCATTGATGTGGCTGTTGGGTATCATATGCATGCAACCATTGGCCTCGCTAGCTTCAGATAACGCCAACCAAACACTGACCTGAGCGTCAGAATCTAAGCCCCAATAAGTCAGGTCTTGATGCCAACTGATGTGGCTTTCAGTATGGGCTTCTTTGATGATATAGGTGGTGTTGTAAAGCAATATATTTGGCCCTATCAACTGTTCAATAACATCAAGTAGCTGAGGTAAGGTTGCCAGTTGAAAGGGTGAGTTCATGGCCGTGTGAATTTTGAATTGGTAGTGCATTGGACCACGCTCAGCTTCAACAGCTTCCAAAATGGAGCGATGGGCCAAGGCCTCCTTTGGATTAATAATGGGCACCGCCGTTAAAAAACCTTGTGCATCATAAAGTGACTTTAAACAATCTTTCACGGTCAAACTCCATTGCCATTAGTGTAGGATACTGCCATTTTTCCAAATAGCTGACAAGAGTAGCTAGTCAGGGTAGTTGATAAGGGTAGTTGATAAGGGTAGGACATAGGAGCACCTATAGACGAAGTGACAGAGCTCAATAACCACCCACACTAGTTAAGGTGGGAGATGCTGTGCAGAAACTTTGATGGTCTGTATGACGCATAGTGCTGCGCCAAATGCTGGTGGGCATGCGCCAACTACTCTGACGCTTTAATCAGTGTTAAGGTAGAGGACGGGTTCATTTTACTAAGGAACTTTTGCGCATGACCAGCTTGCATCAAGACTTGCTTCGAGAAATTGGCATTTTGCAATTAGAATTGCAAACTGCTGGGCTATGGAGTGATCTGGCTCCTTCTGAGGATGCCTTAATGAGTAGCGAGCCTTTTTGTTGTGACTTGATGGGTTTTGCCGAATGGTTGCAGTGGATTTTTATTCCAAGGCTGACTTATTTGATAGAAACAGAGGGTCAGTTGCCTCGTAAAAGTAGTATTTATCCTATGGCACAAGAGGCATTTGTGCATTTAGAAGACAATATTAAAGGTCTGATGGGTAGCATTAAACGACTAGACACTATACTCACTGAATAAACCTTAAAAAGGTGCTCCACTCAATGCTGTATGGAATTGCCTCTCGCTGAATAACGCTGACCTATCCAACCACCAATGACCAAAGCAGGTAAAAAAACTAAAGCTTCAATTGGGTTTATAACGGCGTTAATAATGCCAGGTCCAGGACAATATCCACTCAGCCCCCAGCCAATACCAAATAAACTTGCGCCTATGATTAAGCGTCTGTCGATGCTAGTTTTAAGGCTTATGTAAAATTGATCAGCAAATATGGGTGTTTTACGTTTCATGATAAAGCGTGATGTGCCTAAAGTGACCATCACAGCGCCACCCATAACGAAGGCTAAACTGGGGTCCCAATGACCAAACGGGTCAAGGAAATTTTGTACCTTTACTGGATTGGCCATTTCTGAGATGACTAGACCCGCACCAAAAATGAGACCTGACGTTAGAGCGATAATTAAACGTTGCATTTGAAATCCTTGGCTATCCAATAAAGTTGCGCAAAATAGTGACGGTCAAGATGCCACTAATCATAAAAGCGACTGTCGCAGCAATTGAACGGACAGACAACATGCCGATGCCACAGACCCCGTGACCACTGGTGCAACCATTACCGATACGCGTACCTATGCCGACGGCCAAGCCTGAAGCGATAAGCAAAACTGGCGAATACCCCTGTCGCAATTCAAACTCAACAGGCAGCATGAAATAGGCTCCCCCAACGAGGCCAGCCATAAAACACAAGCGCCAATTGCGTTCAGTGCCACTTAGTGGGTTATATAATAAGTTGTATAAGATACCGCTTATGCCTGCAGTGCGGCCATTAAATGCCAACAATAGTACAGCACTAAAACCTATCAAAATGCCCCCAAAAAGCGCTTGTGAAGGAAATGTTTCTAGCATAGCTAATCTCTTATATTAGAATTTTCTAATTCAATTATACTCTTTAAAAACAACTTTTGTCAATTACTAATGCTCTAAATGAAAATAGGTGTCTTAAAAAATATGGCTTTGTTGGTGAATTACAGTGCTCTCAGTATCAACAAATGACTCAGATCATGTTATGTTTAGTATTATCAACTTGATGCTAATAAACTGGATGTCCTGCAGATGGCAAGAAATGAAGATATGGGTGATTTACCTAGCTTAAGACCTGATTCGGATGAAATTAAAGGGGCTGGGAAACAATCATTTTCAGACAATAAAGGGGCCAATGCCTATGCTGACGTTGATGAAGGTACATTGAGGCGCGGCAGTAGAGATAGCAGCAGGCCAATAGCAGCACCTCGGCCAATGCAAACAGGTTCACCCCAAGTTGCAGCCAACAGTAATGGGCTTTTGTGGTTTTTAATGTTGACCATGGTGGTGGGTCTCTCAGGCGGTGGATATTGGTCCTATAATAAATTAACTGATGTGGACCTTTTGCTAACCGTATCAAGAGGTGAACTCGAGCACGCTCGAAAACGTATTGGTGAATTAGAAGCTTTAGTCGTGGCGACGGATGTTAACTCAAATAAGTCAGGGACTGTGATTCAAACGCAGGTAAGACTGATTGATAATAGAGCGAAAGAGCGTAATAAATTTATAGATACAGAAATAGATAAGCTGTGGGGTGTTACCTACCGTACTAATCGTCCAGCCATAGAAGAAAATCAAAAAGCCATAGATAACAATACCACCACAGTGAAACAGCATCAAGAAAGCCTTAAAACACAAACTGAGCGTGCACAATTGCAACAATCATCTATTACCAAGCAACAAGCTCAAGTGGAAAAAATCAGTCAAGCTAGTCAACTCGCAGCGCAAGTTCTAGAGGATCAGCTATCTCAAGTAAAATCGTTACAAGAAAAGATAGCAAAGGTATTGAGTCAGGTGGCAGTGCAAGAAAACACCTTGGCAGACCAGAATAAAACAGTCCTTGGTCAAGCTCAAATTTTTGATCAACATGCCCAAGATATTGCTGATCTAAAAACCTCAGTGCAAACCGTTTCTCAACTAGTTGGGGGCTCGTCTGTAGGAGAAGACATTGATGTACTCGCCAAGAGCCTAGTTGAACTTGAGAATAAGGCCAAGTTGCTTGACGATATGGAACAAAACACCAATCAACTGGATGATCGTGTTTTTGTGGTCGAGGCGTCCATTGGTTCTGTTGATGCTTTTCGAAGAGATACTAATCAAAAATTGGATCAATTAGAGAAGCAAATTCGTAAATTATCCTACAGCGAGTAGATTAACTGGATCAACTGGATCAACTGGATCAACTGGATCAACTTAAGGGACTAAGTATGCAAAATTTATCCCATCCGAAAATTCAATTGGGCCATTGGCCCACCCCTCTTGAGCCTTTGCTGCGCATTAATGAGATGCATACAGGACCCGAGTTGTGGGTCAAGCGAGATGATTGCTCAGGGCTTGCCTTTGGTGGTAATAAAACCCGTAAATTAGAATACTTGTTAGGGGACGCCCAGCTAAAAGGAGCGACTACACTGCTCACTGCTGGAGGCTTGCAATCTAACCATGCTCGTCAAACGGCTGCCGCTGCTGCTCGAGTGGGTCTGGGTTGTGAGTTATTTCTGGAACATGTAGTGGGAGTATCAGAGAAGGATTATAACCACTCTGGTAATCTGCTACTGGATCAATTGCTTGGAGCACGACTGCATCGTTTGCCAGCAGGGCAAGATTTGGATGCAGCCATGGCTTTGCGTGCTCAAACTCTGGATGCTTTGGGTCAAGTGCCTTATGTGATGCCTGTAGGTGGCAGTAATGTGATCGGTTCAATGGGCTATGTTGAATGTGGTTTAGAATTGACCCAACAAATACAACGACAACAACTCAGCTTTGATGCCATTGTTTTAGCCACGGGCAGCGCTGGAACTCAAGCGGGTTTATTGGCAGGTTTGGCGTTGGCTGGAATTGATATACCCGTATTAGGAATAACCGTCAGCCGGGCTAGTAGTGAGCAATGTGAAAAAGTGCTGACCTTGCTGCACCAAGTCCAAGAGTCACTGCAGCAACCTAAGTTAAATGCAGATCATGTTATTTGTTTCGACCAATATTATGGTTCAGGTTATGGTGACCCAACGCCAGCTATGATCGAGGCTGTGCGCCTTGCGGCAAGCTTAGAGGGATTGTTGTTAGATCCTGTTTATTCTGGCAAAGCCTTTGCGGGCTTGCTTGATTTAGTTCGTCATGGCTATTTTGATACCTCAGAGCGTATTCTGTTTCTTCATACAGGTGGTGCGCCGGGGTTATTTGCCTACAGCGAATGTCTAAGTGAACACTAACGAGATGACCGCCTCGTTCAAGTGATTAGTTGAGTTGGGTTTTCAAGGTCTTTGGTCCTGCGCTTAAAGGTTTCAATAATAATGCTCTCAAGGGCTGCTGTGGCTGGCATCTGTTGATGATGGCGGGATTTCATGAGTGCAATCTGACGTTGAACTGGGGGTTCTTCAATTAACCTAAAAGCCAGTTCATGGCTACTTCTAGGAAAAGCTAACCAGGGCAAAGTTGTGATGCCTGCTCCCCCTTCCAGCATGGCAACCAGAGAGGTCATGTTAGTGACTTGCATGGCTGCGAATAAAAACCCCTGCGCTGGAGTCTTATCAACCAATGGGGTTGTGCCATTACGAATTAGCTTCTCTTGGCTGAGTTGGTCCCAGTTAATTCGACTGCCTTTTTGCATCCAAGGGTGGCTTTTTCTGGCCACAATCCCCACTCGGTCAGCACACAAGTGGGTATGATGTAGGTCTGGTTCAGTTTGCCAAATACTACTAATGGCTAAATCAATCCTTCGGTCGAGTACCTTGTCTCTCAAATTGTCACCGTTGTCATCCTGTACTTGCAAATGCACTTGTGGATGCTGGACTAAAAAAGCCCGAATAATATGAGCTAAAACTGTTTTAGCGATCGAGGGTAAAACGCCTAGCCTTATGCTGCCAGACTGCCCTTGGGCCATGCTCATACCATTATGTAAGGTGGTTTCATAAAGCTGATAAAGTGCCTTAGCCTCAGGTAAAAAAGCGGCACCAAAGGCGCTAAGTTCCCCATGACGCTCAGGATCAAACAGACATGCACCTAATAATTGCTCTAATTGTTTAATGGCTAAACTAACCGCAGGCTGAGATCTGTAAAGCACAGTTGCAGCCTTGCGAAAATTTTTACAGTGGGCTACCGTAAGAAACGTATTAATTTGTGCTATTTTTATATCAGGTAGCATGAAAATCCTCGCCATTGATGTGGTGGAGTATGAAGTTAAAATCTACTATAGTAAAACTTATCAAATAAAGCATTCTATTAATTATAATTATCGGGCCTGAAAGCTTAAACTAGGGTCATTGAAAACAATACTATGCCAAGTATGGCAACACGGGAGTCAAAATGAGCCAAGTCCAAATGAACTACATCGCTGGCGAGTGGTTAGAAGGTGAGTCAACAGTTAATAATATTAACCCTTCAAATCACAGTGAACTAGTGGGTGAATTTGCTCAAGCGTCAGCGGCTCAAGTTGATCAGGCTATAAACGCTGCTCGTCAGGCACAGTTAGTTTGGCAGGCTACTGGCTTAGAAGCTAAGCAGCGTGTGCTGCAGGCGATTGGTGACGAAATGATTGCTCGTTGTGACGAGCTTGGTGAAGTTCTTTCCCGTGAAGAAGGCAAGCCACGTGCAGAAGGCCGGGGTGAAGTTTATCGGGCGGGTCAGTTCTTTCAGTATTATGCGGCAGAAGTTTTAAGACAGATGGGTGATACTGCAGACTCGGTGCGTCCTGGTGTGGAAATTGAAGTTCGACGTGAGCCCATGGGAGTTGTGACGGTCATCAGCCCTTGGAATTTCCCCACTGCCACTGCTTCTTGGAAAATTGCACCAGCCTTAGCTTTTGGTAACGCAGTCATCTGGAAACCAGCAAACCTCACCCCTGCCAGTGCAGTTCTACTGACTGAAATAATAGCGAAGCAAGATATTCCTGCAGGACTATTTAATCTAGTCATGGGCGCGGGTGCTAGCGTGGGTGAAAAACTCATTAATTCAGTCGGCATTGATGCTATTTCATTCACAGGCTCTTTGGCTGTGGGTAAACGAGTCGCTGTAGCCGCGGCTGGCAATCTCACCAAATTCCAACTCGAAATGGGTAGTAAAAATGCCTTGGTAGTTTTGGATGATGCAGACTTAGATAATGCTGCAGATTGTGCGGTTAATGGTGCCTTTGGTGGTTCAGGTCAGAAGTGCACAGCGTCTTCTCGTTTAATTGTGACTGCAGGGGTGCATGATGCGTTTGTTGTTAAAGTGCAAGAACGTATGGCCAAGCTCAAGGTTGGTGGGGCGTTGGAAGAAGGGGTCACTATTGGCCCAGCAGTAGATGCTAAACAACATGCACAAAATAAAGAATATTTTAAGTTAGCCCAAGACGAAGGCGCTCATCTGGCTTGTGGTGGTGAATTTGATGATAGTAAGGGTTACTTTATGACACCAGCATTATTTACTAATACTACTAATGCAATGCGTATTAACCGAGATGAGGCTTTTGCACCTCTGGCCTGTGTTATTAAAGTGGCAGACTATGATGAAGCTTTGGCTACTTTAAACGATACGCAGTATGGTCTGACCGGTGGCATTTGTACAACTTCGCTAAAGTATGCGACACACTTTAAACGTCATGCTAAAACGGGCTGTGTGATGGTTAATTTGCCTACCGCTGGCACTGATTATCATGTGCCATTTGGTGGCCGGAAAAATTCTAGCTTTGGTTCACGTGAGCAAGGTAAGTATGCAGAAGAGTTCTACACTGAAGTTAAAACAACGTACATGAAGGCTTAATTAGATGGATGACATTTAAACAACTTTGAAAGTTGACATGGGACTAAGGTACAGTTTTGGGGACTAGACGATGAGCAAAATGATGATGATTGATGGCTTGCAATACAGTCATTGGAGCCGCCGAGTATTTGAACAGATGCGCGAGGGTGGTTTGAGTGCGGTCCATGTGACCATTGCCTATCATGAATTAAGCCGAGAGACATTGCAGAATATTGGCCAATGGAATCGCTTGTTTGAAATCCACAGTGATTTAATTATGCCTGTACATACGGCGACAGATATTGAACTTGCCCATAGTCTAAATAAAGTGGGCATTATCTTTGGTTTTCAGAACTGTTCGCCTATTGAGGATGACATTGACTTAGTGGCGATTTTTCACCAGTTAGGTGTGCGCATTATGCAATTGACTTATAACAATCAAAGCCTCTTGGGAGCCGGATGTTATGAGTCCACAGATGCTGGCATCTCTCGTTTTGGAAAGGTAGTTATTGAAGAAATGAATCGGGTAGGAATGGTAATTGACATGTCCCATAGTGCTGAAGAAAGCACTCTGCAAGCCATTGAACTATCTCAGCGTCCTATTGTTATTAGCCACGCTAATCCCACTTTTTTTGAACCAGCTAAGCGCAATAAATCAAACAAGGTCTTATCTGCTCTGTCTGAAAGTGAAGGTTTATTGGGCTTCAGCATGTACCCCTTTCATCTTAAAAATGGCCCTAAATGTACCTTGGATGAGTTTTGCACGATGGTTGCCCAGACGGTTGATCTTATGGGTATTGACCGAGTTGGTATGGGTAGCGACTTATGTTTAGATCAGCCCATTGCTGTTTTAGAGTGGATGCGCAATGGCCGTTGGACTAAGCAAATGGATTATGGAGAAGGTTCTGCTAGCAATGCGGCTTGGCCTGATGCACTATCTTGGTTTGAAACCAGTGTCGACTTCCCTAATATAGTTGTGGGCTTGCGTGATAAAGGTTTCAATGAATTAGAAATAGAAAAAATTATGGGCCGTAACTGGCTTGATTTCTGTGCCGCAGGGTTTGGGCCAAAATAGAGAGTTATTATAGTTGCTAAAATGAAGCCTGGATATTCCCCTGTTTCAGCAGCCACAACACCATTTGTTTTGAGGTATGAATATGAGTCAAATTATCTTGCGTCCCGCATCACAAGCCATGGACTTAGAGCGTTTAGGTGCTGGTTTTTCTAGTCGTTTAAGTTTTATGCGCACTCTAGTTAGACATATGGTGCAAGATCAATGGGCCATTAGTTATAGTCAGTTTGAATTAGATGATCTGGGTTATGGCCATGCAGTATTTGATATTAAAATGCCTCACAGTCAGTTGAGTTTGGTCGTATTTTCTCAATACCTAGCACCCGAAGAACGTAACGATCGTGTGATTGCAGAAAAATGGGATCTGACCATGACCTTGGTGGAAGGTGAGATGGATGATGCATGGCTTGAGCGTTTGTCAAAAAATGTACCGTTACAAGAAGCAGGGCGCATAGACTCCAGAAGCTTATGCTTATCCCGTGGTAACCGGAGTGCGCGGATCTTTGATTCTTTGTTAGAACAACTGCGCAGTGGAGTGCAACCTGACCCTAAAAAGTTAGCTGAGGTGGGTTACTTATACCGCACCACTGCCGTTTATGGCTCGGGTAAGTTTGGTGCTTGTGATTGGGATAAAATAGCGCGTCACCATCCAGACTTAGCACGGCCTTTTTCTGCTGAAATGTTAGTGTGTTATTTATTGCGTCAATTTAGTTTGGACCAATTACACCATATGGTACATCAGCCTGATTACCCTAATGCTGTTGACCTTGATATGGATTTGCAGCGTTATCTTGGCATCGGAAATTCTACGGGCCTTGGCATGGCACCTTATTTGATAAACCACCCTTTATTAATGAGTCAGTGGATAGGTCAACGGGAACAGGCTTACGCTGAAGTCTTAGCAGAGCCAGTCGAACAGGCACAGCTTACAAGACTTAAACTGGTGCTTGAGCAAGCCATGCAGCACGTTAGAGAGGTGAGCACCTTCGATGCATGGCAGAGTAAGAATAATGTGCAGTTGCTAATTGATGCCCAAGAATTGAGTGATTGGCTATCCAGTGAAGATCAAAAGGTCAATGATTGGCGTCAATTACATGAATGGGCCCAGCAGCATTACAGCTTAGAAACCCAAGAGTTATTAGTGAGCTTGTTACTGGAACTATACCCAGACATAGTGAATCCAAAAGAGGATCAGTTGGCCATCAATGAAAGCCTGACTTATGATCCAACCCAATCTGCCCAGAACTTGGCTGACAGTATCCAGGAAAGTTACGACTGGGTATTTGATTATGACTTTACTGAGGCTGATGAAAATCAAACCTTTTGGTATTATTCACAAGAGAAAATGGAGCCAAGGCTAGGTAAAACTGACATCGATGATGGTGCTGAGGTGCAAATGTTTTTAGGCATCGCCAAGGCTGTGCAGGCTTGCCACAATGATTTGCTTACCATGATGCAACAATCTCATGATGTCAGTGTGGCTGAGTTTTTATTACAAAAACCAATTCATCTTGGTATTGTCAATCGAATTGCGACTATGGCACAGACTCAGTATGGAGAAATTAGAGCCAATCTTTTGCATAAAGATGTATTGCCTATGCACTTATTACGATGCAAATTAGCCTTTTTTGGGGTCAGTAAATTTGATCCAAAGTCGGCCCTCTGGGTTCGTAACACTATGTTCCAAGGGGCGCCCGTTGTGGGTGATTTAAAACATGAATTTAATGATGATTGGTACTTTCCTGTGGCGCCCATTATAGGCGGTAAGCACCAACCTAATGCCTGAGTTGATGCAAATATCAGCCAATGAGCTTAAGTTTTTGGTCAAGCGCAGTGCAGAAGGTTTAGGTTTTTCTCCAGGCGATCAGTTGTCGGCTGGTATTAAAGCAGCGGTTGCTTTTCAGCTAGGATTAGCCAATAGCCATTTGTTAGTTAAAGGCTTAGATGCTCTCAACAGCGCCATTAGAGCACCTTTGCTGTTGGCCTCTAATGATCAAGAATTAATGTTTGATGCACAAGGACAATCTGCCCTTGTGCAGGTGGAATTGGCATTAGGTTTGGCCCTTGCTAAGGCGGTACCTCGTTTGCACATAAAGCACCTTGTTGCAGCGGCTTTTGCAGTGCCTTGTTTAATGAACTGGTTAGCTCAACCTTTGAATCAGGCATCAGCACAACAATGTTATGCACTCTATTTTACCCACCATAGTGGTGCACAGCGATGCGTGCTTATTGCAGCGGATGGTCAACTATTAGGTTTGTATCAGCCGTTGCAGACCATCGTAGAAATGGATGAGCTGTTATTGTGTATGGGCCAAGCCGACATTGAAGGAGTATTAATTACCGATGGTGCCGACTTACTTGGGTGGCGAGAGCGTTGTCTAGACCAAGGTGTCTACCTTGAAGCCACTTTAATTAGTCGTTTAAAACATATGATGCAGGCCTCGCTAGTACCAGAAACTGAAGCCTCACGCGCAGGCGCAGGGCCTGGTTAACTTGCCTGGTTAGCCCTGTGTTTGTCCCATAAGTGCGCCAATGGCTTGGATGAGGGCATGGCTTCGCTCATGAGCGCGAAATGCCTCTAACACCCGTATACGTGCCTTAGGACGGAACATTAGCTCCTGTACTAAGGCATTGAATATTGCCTGATCTGCCGCACATTGGTGCACGAACAAACCCATGAGGTCGCTGGTCAATAAATCTTCGCTGCATTTACTGGCGATAGTCGCCAGTAGTTCAACTCCCACAGTGGTTTCTTTAGCCATTATTTGCTGCAGCCATTGTTGGCGCGATGCTGCGTCAGTTGACTGGCTAATGGCGCGCAGGCAGGCCGCTTTTTCACCTTCATCAATACTGGTTTTGCCACGCAAGATAAATGCCTTGGCAAGCGTGTGGTTAAGCCTTTGATTTTCCAACTGAGCAGCGATAGTGTTAAGCACTGTCGTTGGCATTTGACTTATTTGTTGATGCCAGTCGGGTTGTTGCTCCAAGCGCAAAGCAAAATCAGCAAACCCCTGTAAACCTAATTCTTGCCAGCTTTGATGGGGTTGAGTACCACTCATATAATGACACACGGCAGGATAAAACTGAGAAGCGTTTTGCTCTAGGGTAAGGCTAGCTTGGGCATGAAAGGCAGCCATGCGGGCTGGGTCTGGAGTAAAAGCAAGGTTACTATGTTTGAGCTGCTCAGCCCAATCAGCAGCCACCTGCTGGTCTAACATTTTGGTACCCATAGTTTCTAACAATTGATTAAGGAATTCATCTCGTGCAGCTTGAATTAAAAGGCCGCGCTCGTCCAAGGGTAATTTAAGAAACCAAATCGTAGGACTTGAAGCCCCAAGCTCAGAAGTTTGTGTTGACCATAATAGAATACCTACCCAGGCATGCCGCAGCCATGGTGATGAGTAGGGTTTTTGCCCTTCTTCAAAAGCCTTAAAATCTGCTGTAGAAAGTTTACTCAGGCGACAGCCCATATCGTAAATGCGGTAGTGGCCCTGCAAGTGCTGCAGAAGGTCGCTTAAAGTATCCATGGGTTGCATTTGGTCTGCTCACAGGCCTAGGTTAAGATAGGCTTTATTATATCAAGTTTTGCCCAGAGAGGTGTGACAAGTGGTCCCAAAAAGCTGGTGGGTGTACATGGTGCAAACCCAGGGTGGGCGACTGTATACTGGCATCACCACCGATACCAAAAGACGTTTCAAAGAACATTGCGATGGCGGTAAGCTAGGGGCACGATTTTTCCGCACGGACCCAGCGCATGCCATGGTGTTTGTTGAAGCTCAGCCAGACCGGTCTGCTGCAAGTAGACGTGAATCTGTGATGAAAAAATTAACGCGCCAGCAAAAGTTGGAGTTAGTGGAGTCGTATTCGGTGGATATAATAGAAACAATAAAGGCAACTGAATGAAACCATTACACTTTGGGGGCAGTGGGTTTGAGTACTTTAAAATTTGGATCGTTAATTTACTACTGATCATCATTACTCTTGGGGTCTACTATCCATGGGCAAAGGTGCGCAATCAACGTTATTTTTATGCAAACACAACTTTAGAAGGTCGTAATTTTGAATACCATGCTACAGGCAAGCAATTATTGATGGGTTACATCATTGCCATGGTCTTTTTAATTGTGGTTTCCATTGTTCAAAACATATCCCCCATTGGCGCTTTGGGTGCATTTTTGAGTTTATCTGTAATTATTCCTTGGGTTGTTTGGCGCAGCCTTGCTTTTTCTATGCGCATGAGCAGTTTTAGTAATGTGCGCTTTAGTTTTGTAGGTGACTTAAAAGGCGCTTACATCAATTTTATGTTGCTACCTGGGTTATTACTTTTATGCATTTATGGTGGACCAAGTTTGGTATTGCTCTGGTTAATCACTTTGCCAACTTCGATTGGCATGGACGAAGGGCTATTAATACTAACATTTGCCTTAGTTTTAATCGTCTTAATTCTCTACATTTTTGCGTTCTTAAAAAATAAAAACACTTGCTATATGGTGAACGGTTATCGATTTGGTCAAGGCCAATTTAGTACCCTACTAGAAACTCAAAAATTTGTGAAAATACTTCTAAAAACTTTAGGTTTATCTGTATTGATTTTGATGAGTATAGCTGTTTTCACAGTCTTTTTGATGGTTCTAGCGGGGGGGGTTTCTAGCCTATTAAACATATTTAGCCAGGATGCAGGTGACATTTTAGAGTTGCTTCTAAGGCATAATATAGAAGGGGCTTTAGGTCTAGTTTATATTACATTTTTGATGTCCACGTTTATTCTTGTGGCGTATTTTCAATCTCAAGTGCGCCAGTATGTATTTACTAATACAGTACTCAATGAAAATGTTAATTTTAGTTCATCCCTCACCACAATCTCACTTGCTTGGTTAATGATGTCTAATTTTTTACTGGTGTTGGTGACCCTTGGATTAGGCACCCCTTGGGCAAAAGTGAGACGAGCAAAGTTGATACTAAAAAACACCTTAGTGGATGTTGAACATGGTATCGATGGATTCATTACCCAACAACAAGATAAACAATCTGCCTTAGGTGAACAAATTGGGGACGCATTTGATGTTGATATTGGCATTGGTGTCTGAGTTTAAGGTGCAAGTGAAAGTTAATTTAGAAAAGGTCTGCTAGATTGATGATTCAAGGTGTGTGGTTTAGCCAAGGCAGGGCGCAAAAGTACGATGCCACCCTCCAAGTACGGGCCCAAAGCTATGTCATCAGTGTTGAAGGTGGTGAGTTACTGCAAGGTGATTTGAATCAACTTACAATCAGTGATCGCATTGGCAATGTAGAGCGTAAATTGACTTTAAGTGATGGTTCGGTGTTTGCGTCTAGGGACAATGACGCGATTGATGACCTTTTACAGGCAAATAGAAATGGGCCTGGATTGATTCATTTTTTAGAATCTCGGGTTGCATGGATATTGTTGGCTCTGGTGATTACGATTGGCTCGGCTATTGCTGGATTTAGATGGGGTGTTCCTTTGGCAAGTGAATTCATAGCTCACGCATTGCCTCATAAAACTAATGCTCTGATCGCCAATGAAACCCTTAGTTTTTTGGATGAGTTTACTTTTAAACCAAGTCAATTAAGTGCAGCCAAACAAAAGCGTATTCGTGATCACTTTCGGGAGCGACTAGTGCCCCTTGATGAAAAAAATCAGCACCTCAAATATACCTTACACTTTCGTGCTTGGGATTATGCCGGTAAAAGTATTCCCAATGCCCTTGCACTTCCCTCTGGGGACATTATTGTAACCGATCAGTTTATCAATTTAAGCCAAAATCAAGCACAAATAGACTCTGTATTACTGCATGAAATGGGTCATGTGGTGCACCGGCATTCTCTGCAAAAATTAATTGAAACTACCTTAATCGGTGCCACCATGGTTATGATCAGCGGAGACAGCAACAGTGCAGTCGATATGGGAGTTGGCTTAGGCTCGATCATGGTCACCAGTCATTATTCAAGAAATCACGAATATGAGGCAGACGCATACGCCTTTGAAAAAATGTTGCAAGCTGGTATTGATCCCCAAGCATTTGCCAAAATTATGCAACGCATGCAGCACTTCATGAATTCCAAACAACATGAGCGAAAAAACAATCGCACAGCGCGTTTGCCAGCATCTACAGAAAAACCACCACTAGGCAAAATTATTGACTACCTTAGTTCTCACCCCAGCACAGAAAAACGCGTGCAACAGGCCCAAGCTTATAGCCAATGTTTTAAACAAAAAAGTGCTACATGTGATCGCCTCTAACTCAGGCTAACCCTAAGGTGTGTTGTTGTGCCCATAGGCTTTTACTTTTACTGGGCAACATTTTCTTTTGCTTCTTATACGCCAGTTTCTTCCTTGGGTGGTTTATGCATTTCTTGGGCGTTAAAACGCTGCCCAGTAACACCCACACTATCGGGCCCAAGCAGGTATTGGTAACTGGGCATAATTTCTTTTGGAGTAAGGTTGAGGGCGGGATCTTCTCCAGGGAAAGCTTGGGCTCGCATGCTGGTGCGAGTGGCACCTGGGTTGATGATATTGACTCGTATTTTACTTGTGTTTTCAGTTTCTTGCGCTAATACTTGGGCCATGCCTTCGGTGGCAAATTTAGATACGCAATAGGCACCCCAATAAGCCTTGCCCTGAGTGCCAACACCCGAGCTAGTAAAGATGACAGATGCATCCTTGGAGACCTCTAGTAAAGGCAAAAGGGCTTGGGTCATCATGAATGGGGCCGTGACGTTTACGTGCATGACTAAGCGCCAAGTGCGCGATTCATAATTAGACATGGGGGTAAGTTGACCCAGTATTGACGCATTATGCAACAGGCCATCTAAACAGCCAAATTCCTCTTTGAGAACATCTGCAAGTTCCTGATAATCTTCGTCTGTCGCCGTGCGCAAGTCTAAGGGGTAGATCGCGGGTTGTCCGTAACCTGCGCCATCTATTTCATCAGACACAGACTCAAGTTTTTCAAGCGTGCGACCTAGTAAGATAACCGTTGCCCCTAGTCGAGCACAATCCATGGCAGCTGCGCGCCCGATACCGTCACCCGCGCCAGTGATTAAAATAACTCGGTCTTTGAGCAGTGTGTCTGCGGCAATGTAGTTAAGCATAAAATTTATCGTCCTTAAACAAGATTATAAGATGCACCTTGAGGGCTTTTTATTGACTCATGTTGGGTCAAGCCTAGGTTTGGTGGCATAGACAAGGTAATTGACGTCCACATCACTGTCAGTCAGAGCGTATTTTTTTGTGATGGGGTTGTAGGTCATACCCGTCATTGCTTGAGCAGATAAATCTGCCAAACGCATATATTGGTGTAGTTCAGAGGGTTTAATGAATTTTTTATATTCGTGGGTACCCTTGGGTAACATCTTGAGCAGGTATTCTGCACCTACTATGGCAAATAAATAGGATTTTGGATTACGGTTGATGGTAGAAAAGAAAACCTGACCACCGGGCTTGAGTAACTTTGCACAAGCTGCAACAATGGCGCTCGGGTCGGGCACGTGTTCAAGCATCTCCAAACATGTCACGACGTCGTATAAGCCTGCTTCTTCTTCAGCCAGTTGCTCAGCAGTTATTTGTCTGTAATTCACCTCCACACCACTTTCTAAGCTATGCAGTTGTGCCACCTTTAAAGGTGCCTCTCCCATATCTATGCCGGTAACGGTGGCGCCTCTTTGTGCCATTGCTTCGGCAACAATACCTCCACCACAGCCAATATCGGCTACTTTTTTACCATGAAGTTGTGCCCGCTCGTCAATCCATCCAATGCGCAGGGGGTTGATCGCGTGTAAGGGCTTGAATTCACTGTCTAAATCCCACCAGCGGGCGGCGAGTGCTTCAAATTTGGCTATTTCTGCAGGGTCTACGTTTTGGTTCACAGTCGTGTTTCTGGCTAAGAAAAAATGACCTTCAGTATAGCGCGGAAATCGATTCACTGCATCTGAAAATTAGCATCAGCAGAGTCAGTTAATGATCTCTTTGTAGGTGGCAAATTAGCCTCTAATTGTGTTAAAATATCAGATCATCTAACGCCTTATTTTGGCGTTGTTCATAAGGGCGCCGGAAGGTAAGCTCGAAGCGTTACGCGCATAAGGAAATTGGCTTAATTATGGCTGAAATGGCTAAAGAAATATCGCCTATTAACATTGAAGATGAACTCAAGCAATCCTACCTAGATTATGCCATGAGTGTAATTGTGGGTCGTGCGCTGCCCGATGTGCGCGATGGCTTAAAGCCTGTGCATAGGCGTGTGCTGTTCGCTATGAATGAGTTGAGCAACGATTGGAATAAGACCTATAAAAAGTCTGCCCGTGTTGTGGGTGACGTTATAGGTAAGTATCACCCCCATGGTGATACTGCGGTATATGACACTATTGTTCGTATGGCGCAGCCATTTTCTATGCGTTACACGCTGGTCGATGGCCAAGGAAACTTTGGTTCTGTCGATGGTGATTCTGCCGCTGCAATGCGTTATACGGAAATCCGTATGCAGAAGATCGCGCATGATTTATTGGCGGATTTAGACAAAGATACGGTTGATTTTGTGCCCAACTACGATGGCACTGAGATGATTCCTGATGTTTTGCCTACGCGATTGCCCAATTTGTTGGTGAATGGTTCTTCGGGCATTGCTGTAGGTATGGCAACTAATATCCCGCCGCATAATATCAACGAGGTAATTAGTGGTTGTTTAGCCCTAATTGAAAATCCTGATATTGAAGTGGATGAGCTAATGCAGCACATTCCTGGGCCAGATTTTCCAACAGCAGGCATTATTAATGGTCGAGCGGGCATTGTGCAAGCTTACCGTACAGGTCGGGGACGCATTTATGTGCGCGCCCGCTACCATGTAGAAGAGAATGCAAAAAACAATAAGTTGTCTATTATTGTCACGGAACTGCCTTATCAGGTTAACAAAGCGCGTTTGATTGAAAAAATTGCAGAACTTGTCAAAGAAAAGAAAGTTGAAGGTATTACTGAACTTCGTGACGAGTCTGATAAAGACGGCATGCGCATGGTCATTGAGTTACGACGGGGTGAAGTGCCTGACGTGATTATCAATAATCTGTATACGCAAACGCAGATGGAAAATGTGTTTGGTATTAACGTAGTGGCTTTGGTTGATGGCCAACCGCGCACTTTAAATCTTAAGCAAATGCTCGAAGCCTTTGTGCGTCATCGCCGCGAAGTCGTCACCCGCCGCACTCTGTTTGAATTGCGCAAGGCGCGCGAGCGTGGCCATGTGCTCGAAGGGTTAATGGTGGCTTTGGCTAATATAGATCCAGTTATTGAGCTTATTAAAACCTCTACTAACGCTGCAGAAGCGCGCGAAAAACTGGTTGCCCAGAACTGGCCAGCAGGTCAGGTGGTATCTATGCTCGAACGAGCTGGGCCAGATGCCTGTAAACCGACTACCTTAGGCCCTGAGTTTGGCTTGCATGGCGACCAATATCAGCTCTCTGATGTGCAAGCGCACGCGATACTAGAGCTGCGCCTGCATCGTCTAACAGGCCTTGAACAAGATAAGCTTGTTGCTGAATACCAGTTGTTGCTCGAGCGTATTGCAGAATTATTGGAAATACTGGGTTCTGCTGAACGTTTGATGGAAGTGATACGAGAAGAATTGGCGCAAGTGTTAGAAGCCTATGGTGACGAGCGTCGTTCAGAGATTATCGCTTCACGTCAGGATCTTACGGTGGCTGATTTAATCCCTGAAGAAGATATGGTAGTCACTATATCTCATGGCGGCTACGCTAAGACTCAACCCGTCAGTGATTACCAAGCCCAGCGCAGGGGTGGCCGTGGTAAAGCCGCTACGGGTGTTAAAGAGGACGACTTTGTAGAGCATCTATTGGTGACATCTTCTCACGATACGATTTTATGCTTTAGTAACCGTGGTAAAGTGTATTGGTTGCGAGTATTTGAAATTCCGCAAGCCAGTCGCACTGCTCGGGGACGTCCTATTGTCAATATTTTGCCTTTGGAAGAGGGTGAGCGATTAACGACTATTCTGCCTTTGCCAGAGGGTGGCTATCAAGAAGGTCATTATATCTTTATGGCTACGGCCAGCGGTACAGTTAAGAAAACCCCTCTTACTGCGTTTGCCCGCCCCCGCACTAGCGGCTTAATTGCCCTGGGCCTTGATGAAGGTGATACCCTTATTGGTGCCACAGTGACGGATGGTGATCAAGAAATTATGCTGTTCGCTAGTAATGGTCTGGCTGTTCGCTTTAGCGAAGATGATGTGCGTCCTATGGGCCGAACTGCGCGGGGAGTGCGAGGTATTCGCTTGGCTGAAGGTGCAATTGTTATTAGTCTTATCATGCCTCAAGCAGAGGGACGCATACTTACGGCGAGTGAAAATGGCTTTGGTAAACAAAGCCGCAATGAAGATTATCCCGTGCGTGGTCGGGGTGGCAAGGGTGTTATTGCTATTCAAATGTCAGCCCGTAACGGGGCTTTAATTGGAGCAGTTCAGGTGTTTGATGGTGATGAAGTCATCCTTATCAGTGACCAGGGCACCCTCGTTCGCACGCGGGCTAGTGAAGTGTCAGTGTTGGGTCGCAACACTCAAGGTGTCACCTTAATTAAAGTCCAAGAAGGTGAAAACCTGGTGCAGGTTGCGCGAGTGGCTGAAACCATGGAAGAGGACGCTGAAGAGGGGATAGATCTAATCACTCAAGAGTCTGTGGCAGATCCTACTGTGGCAGATTCAAATGAGGTTTCTTCGACGACGGATTTACCGGAACAGGATTAGCCTTATGGCCTTACGTCATTATAATTTTTGTGCTGGTCCTGCGGCGCTTCCCACAGATGTGTTGGAGCGAGCGCAAGTGGAAATGTTAGATTGGCAAGGTCGTGGCTTGTCGGTGATGGAAATTAGTCATCGGCATCCTGACTATATAGCCATGGCGCAGGCAGCAGAGTCTAAGTTACGCCAATTGATGGGTATTCCTGACAACTATAAAGTGTTGTTTTTGCAAGGTGGTGCAACTGCCCAATTTGCTTTGTTACCTATGAATTTGTTGGGTCATAAAACGCACGCAGATTATATTGATACGGGCATCTGGTCGGCTAAAGCGATTGCAGCGATGGCGCCATATGGGGTGGCAACAGAGGCGGCGTCGAGTGCTGAGGTAGGCTACCAATGTGTGCCTAGTCAAGCCCAACTCAAACTCAATGAAGATGCAGCGTATGTGCACTACTGTCCGAATGAGACGATTGGTGGTTTGGCGTTTGATTATGTGCCAGATACAGGATCTGTGCCCCTCATAGCAGATATGTCCTCAACCATCCTTTCAGAACCCATCGATGTGACTCAGTTTGGTTTAATCTATGCAGGAGCCCAAAAAAATATTGGGCCAGCAGGCATTACCTTAGTCATTGTTAGAGAAGATTTATTGGGTAAGGCTCAAGCAACCACACCTAATCCCTTTAACTATGCTTTGCAGGCTGCCAATGAATCAATGCTCAACACCCCACCGACCTATGGTTGGTATCTAGCGGGATTGGTATTTGATTGGCTGCAGCAGCAAGGTGGTCTTGAAGCTATGGCTGAGATCAATACGGCTAAGGCAAACTGCCTTTATCAAGCGATAGATGAAAGTCAGTTTTATGCAAATCAAATTGCGACTGCCAACCGATCTAAAATGAATGTAACCTTCACCTTAGCAGATGATGCTCTGAATGCTGAGTTTTTGCAGCAGGCCCAAGCCAATGGGTTGCTTAACCTTAAAGGTCATCGCAGTGTGGGAGGCATGAGGGCTAGCATTTATAATGCAGTGCCAATTGCTGGAGTCCATGCATTGGTCGCCTTTATGAAAGATTTTGAAAAACAACACTGGGCTTAAAATAATTATGACCAAGCCAGAACTTACTCAAGAACAAGAACTAGGCCAGTTGCGTCAAGATATTGATCAGATTGATCAACAAATACAAAGCCTTATTAACCAGAGGGCAGCGTGTGCGCAACGTGTAGCCCAAGTTAAACAAGTACATCAAGGCCACCAGGACGCTGTTTTCTACCGACCAGAGCGTGAAGCGCAAGTGCTGCGCCGGGTGATGGAGCGCAATCAAGGTCCTCTTGACGATGAAGAGATGGCCCGGCTATTTCGAGAATTAATGTCGGCCTGCTTGGCCCATGAGCAACCCATGCGGATCGCCTTTTTGGGCCCTCAAGGCACGTTCACTCAAGCAGCAGCATTAAAGCACTTTGGGCATTCGGTGATTAGCGCACCTTTGACCTCTATTGATGAGGTGTTCCGCGAAGTAGAGGCTAAGAGCGCTCATTATGGTGTGGTGCCCATTGAAAACTCCTCTGAAGGTATGATTAATCATACTCTAGATAGCTTCCGCCATTCCTCCCTTGTCATCTGTGGCGAAGTAGAAATGCGCATTCACCAAAACTTGTTGGTTAAACAGAATACGGATGTATCTCAAGTAGAGCGCATTTATTCCCATTCTCAATCGTTAGCTCAATGTCGCTCGTGGCTTGATAACCATATGCCACAGGCAGAACGTTTTGCAGTGAGCAGTAATGCAGAGGCGGCCCGTCGGGTGGCAAAAGAGGAAGGGGCGAGTGCTGGCAAAGTGGCAGCTATTGCAGGTCTTATGGCTGCTGAGCTATATGAATTAGAGGTTAAGCACGCAAATATTGAGGATCAGCCAGATAATACGACACGTTTCTTAATTATTGGCCACGCCGCTGTGCCAGCTTCTGGACAGGATAAAACGTCTTTACTGGTGCTCGCCCGCAACAAACCCGGCGCCCTGTATCATATCCTAGAGCCATTCCACCGCCATGATGTCAGCATGACAAGTATTGAGTCGAGACCATCAGGGCAGGGTGCTTGGGGTTATGTGTTCTACATTGATTTTGAAGGGCATCATAGCGATACCAAAGTGCAACAAGTGTTAAAAGATCTTGATCAAGACTCTGTAGAAGTGCGGCTACTCGGTTCGTACCCGCAGGCGGTACTCTAATGACGTCAGTGACTTTGTCGTTTTGCCATGGCAAGGTACTCGTGCTGGGTTTGGGTCTAATAGGTGGCTCTTTGGCGGCAGCGCTGCGACGCACCCAAAAGCATCAACTTTGGGGCTACGATTTAGATCAAGCCAGCATGCAGCAGGCACACGATCAAGGCGTAATTGACCATCAGGTTAAAGACTTAGCAACTACATTGAGTCAAATGGATGTGGTGGTATTGGCGGTGCCTGTTAAGGCCATGGAAAAGGTATTGGCTCAAGTCGCACCGCACTTAAATACCCAAACCCTGCTAACAGATGTGGGGAGTGTTAAAGGCAGTATTATTGCGGCAGCTTATGAAGTGTTTGGCACACCTCCACCCGGCTTTGTGCCTGGGCATCCTATTGCTGGTTCGGAACGCAGTGGTATCAATGCGGTTAATATTGATTTATTCGTTGATCATAAATTTATTGTGACCCCGTTAGCCACAAGCCACCCTGAGGCTATCGAAGTGTTAGGTGATATGTGGTCTGGGGTGGGCAGTGAAATTCTCTTGATGGACGTTGAAAGGCATGATGAAGTATTGGCTGCAACGAGTCACTTACCACACCTTTTAGCCTTTTCCTTAGTGGACACGTTAGCGTCAAATACTGACAATAAAGATATTTTTCGTTATGCAGCGGGTGGTTTTCGGGATTTTACGAGAATTGCAGGTAGTGATCCAACCATGTGGCATGATGTATTTATAGCCAATCGTAATGCCTGTCTTGCAACCCTAGATCAGTTTACTGCTGGGTTAGCCAATTTAAGGGAAGCTGTGGCCACAGGTGACAGCCAGACCATGATGGGTATTTTAACTCGAGCACGCAGTGCTCGGCATCATTTTGAAAAAATATTGGCAAACTCTGCCTATACTGGAACTATGACAAATACAAAACATTTTAACGTCCACGCAGGTGGTCAAGTCCGAGGTCGCATTCGTGTGCCCGGGGATAAGTCAGTCTCCCACCGTTCTATTATGCTAGGTGCTTTGGCGCAAGGTACGACCCATATTAGTGGTTTTTTAGAAGGCGAAGACGCCATGGCCACGTTACAAGCGTTTCGTGATATGGGCGTTGTTATCGAGGGTCCAGCCGAAGGCAAAGTGGTCGTGCATGGTGTGGGTCTTAATGGGCTAAAAGCACCACCTGGCCCTCTTTATGTCGGTAATTCTGGCACTACCATTCGTTTAATGGCAGGTCTTTTGGCAGGTCAAGCATTTGACGTGGAACTGAGTGGTGATGTGTCCCTCAATCAGCGACCAATGGAAAGAGTGGCTAAACCTCTGCGTTCTATGGGAGCTATCGTTGTTACAGCAGAGGGTGGCTGTCCGCCAATAAAAATTACTGGTGGACAGTTGTTAAAAGGTATTCATTACGATTTGCCGATGGCTAGTGCGCAAGTAAAGTCTTGCGTGATGTTGGCTGGATTGTATGCCCAAGGTCAGACGAGTGTGACTGAACCTGCCCCCACACGCGACCACACAGAGCGCATGCTCAAGGGCTTTGGTTACCAGGTTGACCGAACCCATGACACTTGCTCTATCGAAGGTCAAGGACAACTGACTGCAACTGAAATAGACGTGCCATCAGACATTTCTTCAGCCACCTTCTTTTTAGTAGCGGCCGCTATTTGTCCAGGCTCAGATCTGGTCATTGAACATGTGGGCATGAATCCAACACGGATCGGTGTGGTTAATATCCTGCGCTTGATGGGAGCCAACCTGAGCGTTCAAAATGAGCGAGAAGTCGGGGGAGAGCCGGTCGCCGATTTGGCGATTAAATATGCACCACTTAAAGGTATTCATGTGCCAGAAGATCAGGTGCCCTTGGCCATCGATGAGTTTCCAGCACTGATGATAGCAGCAGCTTGTGCTAGTGGCACTACCACTATTACTGGGGCTGAAGAGCTCAGGGTCAAGGAGAGCGACCGCATTCAGGCGATGGTGGATGGACTCAGTGTGATGGGGGTGAGTATTAAAGGCACCACTGATGGAGCCATTATTCAAGGCATGGGAGCTAATACTCAGTTTGCTGCTGCGCAAATAACAACCCATCATGATCATCGCATCGCTATGGCGTTTACTATTGCAGGCTTAAGGGCTGAAGCAAATTTAAAGATTTTAGATTGTGCTCATGTGGCCACATCTTTTCCTAACTTTGTCGAACTGGCACGTACCGTAGGTATCACCCTTGACGAGGAGTTTGAGTCATGAACAATGCACCAATTATTACTATTGACGGGCCCAGTGGTTCTGGTAAAGGCACATTATGTAAATTACTTGCCGATCGCTTAGGTTATCACTTACTTGATAGTGGAGCCTTATACCGCTTGGTTGCTTTGGCTGCTGAGCATCATGGTGTAAGTGCTGAAAATGAGTTAGCCGTCGCCGATATAGCAGCCTGTTTAGATGTGCAATTCAAGGCCCAAGGTGATGGTGTTCAGGTGGTGTTAGAAGGAGAGGACGTCAGTGCGTCAATTCGCACGGAAGCCTGTGGTATGAATGCTTCCAAGGTGGCTAGTCTGACGCTAGTTCGTAAGGCATTACAAGAGCGACAACGGGCTTTTGCTGAACTACCGGGTCTAGTGGCAGACGGCCGAGATATGGGCACAGTGATCTTTCCAGATGCCCCGGTAAAGGTTTTCTTAACAGCAAGTGCACAAGAACGTGCTGATAGACGTTATAAACAGTTGAAAAGCAAGGGCTTGAGTGCTAGCCTGTCGGATATACTGATGAATATTCAGCAACGAGACGAGCTTGATGAAAATCGAGCCATAGCACCTTTGAAACCTGCTGAAGATGCGTTAGTCATTGATTGTACCCACATGAGCATTTTGGATGTGGAGCAAAAGATACTTACTTTTATTCATAGCAAAGGGATCTTATAATTCCATTGCATAACTTTAACTAACTAGAGGCACTTCGAGAAGCCGGCACTATTAGTCAGTTCCGAGCGTATCGTCAACCTCATCGAGTATTTCCATGGGCGAAAGTTTCGCAGATCTGTTTGAAGAAAGTCTTCAACAGGTAGAGATGAAAAAGGGTTCTTTGATTACAGGTGTAGTCATTGCTATTGATAGTGAAGTCGTCACTATTAACGTCGGCTTGAAGTCGGAAGGTGTGGTTTCACGCAGTGAGTTTCTTGATGCATCTGGTGAAATAGAAGTCGCTGTTGGTGATGATGTCTTAGTGGCTCTGCAAGAAATTGAAGATGGCTTAGGATCGACCCAAGTATCTCGCGAACGTGCTCGGGAAATGGAACGTTGGCATCAACTAGAAAAAATCCAAACAGCTGATGAAACGGTCACTGGTGTTATCAGTGCTCGGGTTAAAGGTGGATTTAATGTCGAGTTGGGTGGAATCCGCGCCTTCCTACCTGGCTCCTTGATTGATACTCGTCCCTTACAAGATGTCTCACACCTAGAAGGTGTGGATTTAGAATTCAAAATCATCAAGCTTGATATGTTACGCAATAACGTTGTGGTCTCTCGTCGTGCCTTGATGGATGAAGCTAACAAAGCGCAGCGGGCACAGGTCTTATCGACCCTAGAAGAGGGTGCCGTGGTGAAAGGTTTTGTGAAGAACTTGACTGACTATGGCGCTTTCATCGATCTTGGTGGTTTAGATGGTTTGCTGCACATTACTGATATTGCATGGCGTCGCATTAAACACCCGAGTGAAATGCTCACTGCTGGTGCGGATATCGAAGTTAAAGTATTGAAATTCGATGCTGAAAAGCAACGTGTTTCCTTGGGTCTGAAGCAACTGCAACAGGACCCTTGGACCAGCTTTACAGACGTTTACCCTGTGGGCAGTCGTTTACCTGCAACCGTAACAACCGTGACTGATTATGGCTGCTTTGCTAGAGTCTCTGATGGCATTGAAGGCCTTGTCCATGCCTCTGAAATGAGCTGGATGAAGCGTAACTTGCACCCGTCTAAAATGGTTTCGGTGGGTGAAGAAATCGAAGTCATGATTTTGGACATTAACGGTGAAAAACGCCGCCTATCTTTGGGCATGAAACAATGTAGTGAAAGCCCTTGGGTTGCTTTCTCTAAGCAATACTCAGAGGGTGATAAGGTCTCTGGCAAGCTAAATTCTAAAACTGACTTTGGTCTATTTATAGGCTTAGAAGATGGTATTGATGGTCTGGTTCATGTCTCAGATGTCGATTGGAATAAGAGTGATGAAAGTTTGTTAGAAAGCTTCCAAAAAGGGCAAGAAATTGAAGCTGTTATTTTGTCTATTGATACAGAACGTCAACGTGTGGCCTTAGGCATAAAACAAATGACAGGCGATCCCTTCTCCGACTATGCAGCGGCTAACGCTAAGGGTTCTGAGGTCACAGGAATCATCGGAGAGGTCACTTCTGGTGGATTATTAGTCGATTTAGCTGACGGCGTGCAAGGCTTCTTAAAGCGTGGTGAGTTAGCCCAAGATCAGGATTTAGCAGACTTTAAAGAAGGTCAATCCATTACCAGCTTTGTCGCCAGCTTAGACCGTAAAGGGCGTTCTATAAGTCTAGCGATAAGAGCCCAAGAAGCTGCGCAGCAGCGAGTACAGATGCAGGAATTAAAGACCAAGCCAGTTGAAACTGAAGGCCCGACCACGATCGGTGACCTTATCAAGGAACAACTTAAAAAATAATAAGAAGGAATGGCTATGCGTAAGTCTGAACTGATTGAAAACTTGATTGATCGCTTTGAAAATATTCCAGTAAAGAATGTTGAGCAATCGGTTAAGGCTATAATTGACCATATGGCTGACGCATTGGCCGCCGGCGATCGAATTGAGATAAGGGGCTTTGGTAGTTTTTGTTTACACTATCGGGCACCCAGAGTTGGGCGTAATCCGAAAACGGGAGACTCTGTCGATTTGGCTGCAAAGTATGTGCCTCACTTCAAACCCGGTAAAGAATTACGCGATCAGGTTAACGATAGTCTATAATAACCTATTGTTGATTAAGGTTTGGTTTCACTTCAGCCATCCTGTTTAGGTAAAAGCACGTGAAATTATTAAAAGCTGCAGTCTTCTTTGCGATCTCTCTGGTGGCCTTGGTTGTGGGTGTGTTGTTTAGCTCACGTAATAGCCAGGCGGTGTCCTTAGATCTTATTTTCTTTCAACTTCCTCCACTGAGTATGGCCATTTGGCTCTTACTCAGTTTGGCTACAGGGATGCTTTTGTGTGCGTTTATCTACAGTTTTATTACCTTTAAATTGAAACGTCACAATGGACAATTGCAACGTCAACTATCTAAGTTGAATGCAACTCAATCTAATCAGAAGATACCTTGATAAGTATGGACCTCTCCTTACTCTTAGTCTTAATTGCAGCTGTAGGTATTGGATGGTGGCTGGGCCAAAGAGAATATCGTCAAAAGCGTAATTCTCAATTAGGCCTTCAAGCTGACTATTACCGTGGCCTTAACTATTTGTTAAACCAACAAACAGATGAAGCTTTAGAGCTGTTTATTCATGCCCTAGAAGTCAATTCACAAACTGTGGATACTCACTTAGCGTTAGGCAGTTTATTTCGGCGCCGTGGTGAAGTTGATAAAGCCATTCAAATACATCAAAACCTCCTGTCCGGCAAAGGCCTAGATCAGGAGCAAGTAATGCTGGCAGAGCTAGAATTGGCTCACGACTTTATTAAAGCTGGGTTATTAGATCGAGCTGAAGAATTGCTACTTGATATTGTGCAACAGCCTAATCAGCAAACTGCTAATGCAACGGAATTACTAGTTGACGTTTATCAGCGTGAGCAGGATTGGCATAAAGCCCTAGAAGCTGGATCTGCTGCTCACGTATCAGCTAGTGTTGATTTAGCTCAGCGACTGTCTCACTTTTGCTGTGAGTTGGCAGAAGAAGCCCTGCAGTCTGATCAACAACAAGCAGGACTAGACTATTTAAAGCGTGCTAAACGCCATAATGCTGATAATCCAAGAGTGAGTTTTTTACGAGCTCAATTAAGCATCCAGCAAGAAAATTTTAGAGATGCCAAAAGGCACTTGCTAATTATGGCGCAGCAAGACGAGCAGTTGGTGCCTGAAATCATTCAACCGTTGCGTTTATGTTTTACTCAACTTGGGGATATAGATGGATGGCGCGCTTGGTTGAACCAAGCGATGACCGAATATCCAAGTTCTAGCCTTTTGTTAGCTCAAGCTCATGAAATTGGTCAACAAAATGACTCTGATGCTGCATCCTACTTGACCGAAAATTTGCGTCAAAGGCCATCCTTAAAGGGTTTTAATTACCTCATAGATCTACATATGCAGTGGGCCTCTGAGAACGCTAAAGATAGTTTACAAGTTCTTAAGGGCCTGACTGTGGCTCTTCAAAGAAGTAAGCCACATTATCGTTGCAGGCAATGTGGTTTTGCTGGCAACTCTATGCACTGGCAATGTCCTAGTTGCCACCAATGGGGCAGTACCAAACCCATCTATGGATTAGAAGGAGAGTAAGGTGCAGAAAAACGGCCCTATTGTGGTTGCCTTAGATTATCAATCTGCCGATCAAGCGCTGCTGATGGCACGCCAGTTAGACCCCAAACGCTGCCGTCTTAAAGTAGGTAAAGAATTGTTTACCTCAGCTGGCCCTCAAATAGTGGATCAATTGCAGCACTTTGGTTTTGAAATATTCCTCGATCTAAAGTTTCATGATATCCCAAATACGGTAGCTAAAGCTGTTTTGGCGGCTGCGCGAATGGGAGTTTGGATGGTTAATGTGCACGCTAGTGGGGGTGCGCAGATGATGCAGACCACGCGATCAGCGCTAGCAGCCAAAGGTGGTCATCAACCCCTTTTGATCGCTGTAACAGTACTAACTAGTATGGATGCTGAGGGCTTAAAGGCCACAGGCATAGATCAATCCCCAGCTGAACGGGTATTATCATTAGCCCATCTGAGTCAGGACTCGGGCTTTGATGGTGTGGTTTGTTCAGCCCAAGAAGCCTCACTATTGAAGAGCCAATTAGGCCCTGAGTTTAAATTGATCACCCCAGGTATAAGGCCGTCTTTTGCTAAAGTAGGTGACCAAAAGCGTGTTATGACTCCGGCTCAGGCAATGGCTGCAGGTAGTGATTTTCTAGTCATTGGCAGGCCGATTACGGGAGCTGATGACCCTATGCAAGCCCTAGCACTGATTGAAGAAGAGCTGGCTTAGCCATTAATTGAAACAAGGTTAAATTATCCAACCTAGCGCTTATGAAGTTCTGTGCTAGGCTTAGTGAGTCTCAAGGATTTAGAGGCTCATTTGATTTAATCAAGGAGTAGATTATGAAACTAACTCGTAAAATAGCCCTGCTGCTATTCGTCAGTACAATCACGTTGGGGTCCTTTACACCCCTTTCTTTAGCTGAAGACGCATTACCCATTAACCTCAATACAGCCTCTGCGGTTGACATTGCCGAGGCCATTGATGGCGTTGGTGAGGTCAGGGCTGCTGCTATTATTTCATTACGTGAGGAGCTTGGAGGATTTACCATGCTCGAGCAATTGCTTGATGTCAAAGGCATAAGTGAGGTTACCCTCGCACGCATTCGTTCTATAATCGTGCTAGAGTAACTGTTCACTCTATGGTGGATATAGTGTCTATAAAGTTTTGGCGCTATATCCATCGCAGTCACAGTAATGTGTAGTACTTTTGTATAAGGACATCAACAATGGCCATGACATGGCAAGGTTTGTTAGCTGATCAGCGTTTTGGCAAGCCCTATACCGAACAACACCACCAAGGCCGCACACCATTTCACAAAGACTACGATAGGCTGATCTTCTCTAGTGCCTTTCGACGGATGGGACATAAAACTCAAGTCCATTCATTGTCTCATAATGATCATGTTCATAACCGCTTAACCCACAGTCTAGAGGTCTCTAGTGTGGGTCGAAGTTTAGGTATCCAAGTAGGGCAAAGCCTAAAGCATCAGGCCCAATGGCCAGAGTGGATTGAGCCTCATGACCTGGGAGCCATTGTGCAATCGGCTTGCTTAGCTCATGACATAGGTAATCCACCATTTGGTCATTTTGGTGAGAGTTCAATTCGTCACTGGTTCGCTAATTATGCGCAGCAAGGTGGCATGGCCCATTTAAGCGCTGCTGAGCAGGCAGATTTACTTAATTTTGAAGGTAATGCGCAGGGCTTACGAACCCTTACACAGCTAGAATATCACCAGTTTAATGGAGGTATGCGCCTCACTTATGCGACCCTGGGAAGCTTTCTTAAATACCCCTGGTTATCAAATTCAAAGCAGTGTGAACGCAAATCTAAGTTTGGCGCCTTGCAATCTGAGAAACATATATTGGCTGACATAGCAGGCCGTTTAGGTTTGTTGCAGCAGTCGGACTTTGAGTGGTGTCGCCACCCATTGGTTTATTTAATGGAGGCTGCTGATGATATCTGTTACGCCATTATTGATTTAGAAGATGGGGTAGAACTGGGTATTATAGATGAACAGGATGTGTTGGAGTTGTTAGCGCCCATTACCGGCAAATTGGCAGTTCCCGAACGCACCGCCATGGTCGATGTGTATTACTCAACCCGTCGTTTAGCCTTGTTGCGGGGTAAGGTTATTGACCATCTTGTGCAGTCGGCAGCGCATGCGTTTATGAAGCATATTCCCGCGCTATTGGAAGGTCAGTTGGAGGGAGATTTGATCTCACATTGTGATCTTGTGACCCAACAAATTATTGGTGATGCTAAGGGGCTGGCCAAAAATCGCATATTTTTGGCGCCTGAACGGCATCGCACCGAGTTGGCCGCTTATTCAGTCCTAGAAAAATTACTTGATGGGTTTGTGCCTGCAGTGCTTGCCTTGGACCAACAAATGGGAGACGTAAGGTTATCTTTTAAAGCTGAAAAGCACCTGGCCCTGATGGGTGCCCATCGGCCTGAAAAAGGGGCTACAGCTTATCAAGCATTATGTTGCACTATGGACTTTATTGGTGGCATGACTGACAACTATGCAGTTGATTTAGCCCGTCAATTGAGTGGCGAAATGAAATAAAGCTTAATAAAGGCACTGTTTTTTTAAAAATAACCTAAGCTTAAGTCAGGTATAAATAACGCATGGATGCGTCTATGTCTGATACGTTCTCACCCACCTCCCCACCTCTTAATAATATCATTGCCTTAACAGATCAATTGCTGGATGTTGCAGCCACTGCTGGGGCTTCTGATTTACATCTGGAACCTCTGTCACAGAGTATGCGTATTCGTATGCGTGTCGATGGCCTTATGCGGCTATTAGACCCACCTTTTGATCAACTTTTAGGGTCTGTGGCCATGGCCCTAGTCGTGCGCTTAAAGCTGCTTTCAGATATGGATATTAGTGAGTCCCGTCGACCACAAGATGGCAGTTTTCAATGGCAACTAAACGACAAGCAGGTCGATATAAGGTGCAGTAGTTTGGCAGGACAATGGGGTGAAAAGTTAGTCCTGCGATTGCATTGGAAACAACAAAATATAGACCTTAATGAGCAAGGTTTATCGATTAAACAGTTACAAATTGTCATTCGTCAGCTGAGTAAACCACAAGGACTTATCTTGGCCACAGGCCCAACAGGCAGCGGTAAAACGATGTTCTTATATAGTTGCCTGAAATATATTGAAGCACCTCATATTAATATTGTTAGTGCTGAAGATCCTATAGAAATTGGGTTAGAGGGAGTCCATCAAGTTGCCGTAAATACTCACATTAACCTATCTTTTAATCAGATTCTCAGGGCTTTGCTTAGACAGGATCCTGATGTGATCATGCTGGGAGAGTTACGGGATTTTGATAGCGCAGATGTTGCGCTAAAGGCTGCACAAACTGGGCATCTATTGCTGACTTCCATGCACACTCATAGTATTAGTGAGGCTATGCACCGATGCCACGGTTTGGGGGTAGATATGTTGGCTTTTAGTTATTGTTTGAGTTTGATTATTAATCAGCGATTAGTGCGCCAGCTCTGTGATCAGTGCAAGCAACCTATGACTCAGTCACAGTTAGCTGCAATGACAAGTGCCGAGTGGTTAGATGCAGTGGCAACCTACGAATTTAGCTTTGGAGCGGTGAATCCATGTGTGCCTGCAAGCTGTGACTCTTGTCATGGAGGCTATAGGGGACGAGTAGGGGTGTTTGATTTAATGGTCATGGATGCATCTAAACGAGATTCAGTGGCCCAGCGACAAGTGCATAGCCTAGATCAAAATTTTGGAGTTCGCCGCCAGGGTTTATGGCGCGTCCTTGCAGGGCATACCAGCGTTGCAGAAGTGAATCGAGTGACTTGGTAATGTGGCATTGGTGGGTATGGTTTGGGGTGGATGCAAAGTACATTCAGTGCAGTGGCATCTGTCAGTGCCCTAGCCGTCAGTTACTTCGATCTAAGTTGGCCTTAGAGGGCATTGAATTAGACCTAGGTGAGCCTCTTTGGCCTTGGCACCGATCTTGGCCTAAGCACATCAAAAACAAGCATTTACAAAAATTATTGCAACAATGGTCACAACTCTTGAGTGCGGGGTTACCTTTATTGACCTGTGTCACTTTGGTTCGCATTGAGGAAGCACCACCTAGACTCCGTTATGAACTAATTGAGCTCAAAAATGCCCTACTCACAGGAGTAAAGTTTTCCCAAGCCTTATCTCAAAGTGGTCTCTTTCCAACCCACTTGGTGCAACTTGTTGCAGCTGGCGAAGTGAGTGGGGAACTGGCACATCTATTGGAACAAATATATGAACAGTATAGCCACCAAGAAAACCTAAAACGTCGCTTCAAACGAAGTTTGTTTATGCCTGCAGTCACCCTGTTGAGTGGTTGCATAGTGAGTCTATTAATTATCTATTGGGTTGTCCCCCAAGTCGCAAGCTTATACACCTCAGGGGTTTATGAATTGCCTGTTATGACCCGTTGGTTGATGAGCTTTTCCCATGTGGCCAAGTCAAGTGGCTGGGCTATGGTAGGGGTTTTACTATTCACTTATATGACTTGGGCATGGCTCTGGTCTATGCCCAAGACAAGAGTGTCTTTAGAGCGCCTATTGTGGGGTATTCCAGGCCTTGGCCAGTTAATGTATTTACACAGCCAAGCACAATTATTCTTAGTCCTTTCCATGACCTTTAATGCGCGCGTACCATTATTAGATTGCCTTACTTTAGCGGCTAATAGCAGCCCATGGGAGCATGTTAATCGAGATCTGAAAAAAGCCATTTTAGGGTTAAACCAAGGCCAAACTTTGAGTCAAATGTTAGTTAAAATGGGATGGCAAGCACCAGCTCTGCAGCTTATTCGGGTTGGCGAAGCAGCTGGAAATTTGGCCTTGAGTTTTACTCAATTACAAACCTATTATGAAGCTCAAGTCATTAATCAAAGTCAGTGGTTAGAGCAGTTATTGGAACCCATATTACTTTTGCTAGTGGCGATTTTTGTCGGTTCAATTCTAGTCGCTTTATACTTACCATTGTTTCAGATAGGACAAATGATGTGACCCTACAAGACTACTGATATAATAAACATTATTGGTTTAGAGCGAGTTGTGAATATGATTATTGGCCTTACAGGTGGCATAGCTAGTGGTAAAAGTGCTGTCAGCGCTCAGCTCAAAGCCCTTGGTATTGTGGTGGTTGATGCTGATCAAGTGGCTAGAGATGTTGTGGTAATAGGGAGTCCTGCGCTAGAGCGTATTGCCCAACACTTCGGTATGCAGATTTTACTAGAAGATGGTACCTTAAACCGAGCTAAGTTACGCCAATGTATATTTGCTGATAAGGCACAAAAGCAATGGTTAGAAGCATTATTGCACCCACTCATTGGTGCAGCAATTACACAGCAACTGGCGCTCGCTTCGAGTGTATACGTAGTGCTAGAATCCCCTTTATTGTTAGAGACATCACAACATAAAACCACAGATTTTGTGGTCGTTGTAGACGCTAGTGAAACACTTCAACGTGAGCGAGCCTGTCAGAGAGACGGCGCTACACGGGAGCAGATTGATGCTATTATTCATAGCCAAATGACACCCCAAAAACGCTTAGATAAGGCACATTGGGTGATAGATAATCGGCAAGATTTAACCCATCTCAAAGCCCAAGTGCTTCAATTACATGATCACCTTTGCAAAATCACGGAACACCCCTCATGAGCCAATATCCTTGTCCACAGTGCCAAAAAAATCTCACTTGGAACCCTGATAATACCCACAGACCTTTTTGTAGCGAGCGCTGTCAAAAAATTGATCTAGGCGCATGGGCCAGTGGAGAATATGCTATCGCTGGCGATGAATTGGAAAATGATTTCTCTAGCGCGTTGTTGGAGCCTGTCGATCAACAAGATTAATTTAAAGGCTGGATGTTAAATCTAGTTTCAATCATTTTCTGCAAAAACTCAAATCGAAACTATAGTTAAACGATAGTTAATGGAGTTTGTCTAAATAGCTAATCACTGGAGTGTGATTTGAGGTATGCCATGGAAAGCCACCTTAAAAGAGAGACGCAGTATTTTCGAATCAGTAAGGCGTTTTCATTACTTGAATTACTGCTAGTAGTCGCTTTAATTGGAATTTTAGCCGCGTTCGCAGTGCCTACCTATAAAACTTACCTTCAAAAAACACGATTTATGGAAGTCGTGCAACATAGTCATGCCATACGTGTTGCTCAGTCCGCTTGTTTATTGCAAGTGGGAGATAATATCAGTGCTTGTGATACCTTTGCCGAGTTGGCTGTGCCTGAACTCAGCAACAGTGCTAATATTCAAGCTATCACCTTAACTTTGAACACGGGTATGATCACAGGTACCGGAACTCCAGTTGCTGGAAGTTATACTTTTACTCTGACTCCCAGTATCAACGACGATGGCTTATTAACTTACACCTTAGGTGGTAGCTGTTTAAGCGTGGGTTTCTGTCGCAGTTAAAGACATGATCTTAGTAATGACCTAGGGCTTGATTCGCAAGGTATTCCGAATAAGTTCCATGAAAGTCAATTAAGCTACGCGCTTTTATTTCTACTACCCTTGTGGCTAATGACGATACAAACTCACGGTCATGACTGACAAATATCAAGGTTCCATTATAAGTTTTTAGGGCTTTATTGAGAGATTCAATAGCTTCCATGTCTAAGTGGTTTGTCGGTTCATCCATAATTAATACGTTGGTGTCTTGCATCATCAGCTTACCAAATAATAAGCGATTCTTTTCTCCACCTGAGCATACGGCGACTTTTTTGAGGTAGTCATCTGCGGTAAATAGTAAACGTCCCAACATACTTCTTACAGTAAGATCGTCATGTTTTGCTGTACGCCATTTTGACATCCAATCGAACAGGGTTAAATCGCAGTTAAAATCGTCGTTGCTGTCTTGTGGGCAGTAACCTAAAACAGCGTTCTCTGACCATTTTATTACCCCTTGATTAGCTTTGAGTTGGTTCAATAAACAACGCAAGAAAGTAGTTTTACCTGCACCATTTTCGCCAATAACAGCCAGTTTTGAACCTGCTTCCAGAATTAGTTCGCCATTATTAAATAAACTTTCACCTTCAAAACCATGACTGAGTTTTTCTAACACGAGTGCTTGACGATGGAGTTTCTTATGGGCGCTAAAGTCAATATAGGGAGACATACGACTTGATGCGATGACTTCATCTAACTGTATTTTTTCTAATCGTTTAGCTCTTGATGAGGCCTGTTTAGCTTTGGATGCGTTAGCCGAAAATCGAGCCACAAATTGTTGTAATTCCTCACGCTCAGCGCTTTTTTTCGCATTTTCTGAATGCAGTTGTTCTTGTACTAGATTAGAGGCAGAGGTGTAAGCCTCGTAATTACCAGCATAGATGCGTAATTCACCATAGTCGATATCAGCCATATGCGTGCACACTGAATTTAGAAAGTAGCGATCATGAGAGATGATGATCATCGTGCTGCGACGGTCATTTAGTACTTCAGTGAGCCAGTTAATCGTAGTGATATCAAGGTTGTTAGTGGGTTCGTCTAATAACAAAATATCTGGGTCTGCAAACAATGCTTGGGCTAGTAGTACGCGTAATTTCCAGCCTGGCGCCACTTGTGACATAAGTCCCCAGTGGAAAGACTCATCGATACCCGCTTGAGTCAATATTTCTGCCGCTCGACTTTCGGCACTATAACCGTCCATCTCAGCAAACTCAACTTCTAATTCCGCCACCTTCATACCGTCGTCTTCACTCATTTCTGATTGACTATATATGGCTTCTCGGGCTTGCTTCACTTGCCAGAGCCGGGTGTCACCCATGATCACCGCATCAATGACCGTGAACTCTTCAAAGGCAAACTGATTTTGGCTCAAGGTACCCACGGTGTCAGTGGGAGAGAATGAAACATTGCCAGCTGATGGTGTGAGTTCACCACTGAGTATTTTCATGAATGTGGACTTACCACACCCATTAGCGCCAATGAGGCCATAACGATTGCCATGACCAAATTTTGCTGAAATGTTTTCGAATAGTGGCTTCGCGCCAAACTGCATGGTGATATTTGCGGTAGTAATCAAGGGGTATAGGCTGCAAGTGAAATTAGGGCGCGTAGTCTAACAGCTACATGCCTGTGAGGTCTAACACAACCAACCCTTTAATTCAGCTTCATCCACTAATGGTTCAAGTAATTCCCATAATTGTGGGCAGCCTTGCTTAATGCGGCTGCCATTGACTGCTTTGACCTGATCCTTGGTAATGCCGTGACTTTGCCAGCTGTGTCCCTGGTCATTTAAATTGTGAATTAAAGGTAAAGCTCTGTCTAATGCCTTAGCAAAGCGAGCATCTGCACTTTTAGACGCCTCAAATTCATGCCACAGGGCAATGTACTCATCTCCCATGGCATTGGGTAGCATACCTAGAATACGCTGTGTGGCGGCAGCCTCTGCTTCCTCATGGGCGCTGCCTACGGCGGCGTATACAATCACATCACCAGTATCAATCTCACATAAATCATGAATGAGTAGCATGCGTAGTACTCGATTAATATCAACTGGCTGCGCCGCATAATCTTTTAGCATGAGTGCAGCAAGGGTGACTTGCCATGAGTGCTCAGCAGAATTTTCATAGCGCTCCATTCCCAAGGGGCGAGTTTTTCTCAGTACCGCTTTTAGCTCGTCGATTTGCTTCACAAAATCGATGATTTGAATGAGGTCTTGCACCATCAGTTCCTAGATTTTTTGTTTATAAAAGCATTTAAACCACTTTGCGTGTCTGCATCTTTTAAATTATTGACCATATGGTCGCTAGCATACGCGTAGGCTTTTCCGAGTTCCATGTCGAGTTGAGGGTAAAACATCGCTTTACCGGTTCGCACTGCCGCTCTGGCTTTTTGACTAATAGTGTTAGCTAATTCACGTGTCGCTGAAGTAAGTTCTTCAGCCGGCACAACACGATTTATTAAGCCCAGATTTTGTGCTTTATCAGGGCTAATGAACTCTCCCGTTAATAACATTTCCATGGCATGCTTAGGGTGAATATTACGACTAAGAGCAACGGCTGGTGTGGCGCAAAAAAGTCCTAAATTAATGCCAGATACTGCAAACCGGGCCTCATGAGATGCAATAGCAAGGTCACAGCTTGCCACTAATTGGCAGCCTGCGGCAGTGGCTATGCCTTGCACCTGGGCTATTACTGGAACAGAACACTGCACGATAGATTGCATGAGATGGCTGCACTGTTGGAATAGTTTCTGGTAATACTCTTGCTTAGCATTAGATTGCATTTGTTTAAGGTCATGACCGGCACAAAACGCTTTGCCAGTGGCCTTAATAATAATACAAGCCAGTTCACTATTCAGATTAGCTTGATTAATAGCTACTTGTAATGCTTGCATCATTTCTTCAGATAAAGCGTTGAAACTACCAGGCTGGTTGAGGGTGAGCTCTAACCAGTGATGATGGTCCTCTACGACGACGTAGGGTGGTTTATCCTGGGCCATAATAACAACTCCTTTGGTGTTTGATTGCGGGCTTATAAGTTAATTTGACGGTCAACCCACAGTGCCAGTTTATGCTGCATACTAGGCTGAGATACCTGATTTTCTGGGAGCGGCTGAATCAATTTATCGTGGACCAAAAGTCGATATATGTACTCTATTTTATTAGCTGCAGAATCCGTCGCCTCAAATTGGGCAACACCGCGTTTGTTGGCGTAGACTGTGCCTAAGGTAATGGCTTTTTTGAGCAGTTCTTTTTCATTCTTGAGTTTTTTCATGATCCATTTTGCTCCAATGGGTTCAAACGTTAACCTGATTTAGTCACAGCATTAGTTAACCATTGCTCGAATTGCTGCTGTGGTAAAGCACCACTAAGTTGGTCGACAACTTTACCATTTTTAAATACCATTAAGGTAGGAATGCTGCGTATATTGTATTGAGACCCCAGCATTTGTTCGGCCTCAGTATCGACCTTTACAAAGCGCATTTCACTTGCCTTAGTTTGAGCAACTTGCTCAAAGACAGGTGCAAAACCAACACAAGGTCCACACCAAGGTGCCCAAAAGTCGACAACAACAGGCATATCGCCTTCAATAAGAGCCTTAAAATTTGATCCAGTGCCTGCTATTGGTTTGCCACTAAATAAAGCATTTTTACACGCACCACACTTAGGGTCTTCTACCACTCTTTCTGAAGGTACTCGGTTATTTTTTTGGCAATGGGGACAGCGGCTAGTAATGATAGACATTAATTCAGACTCTTTTAAGACGATGCTGTAGGCTCAAATAAAATGACGGTTGCAATAGTTTATTGATAAGTACAGTGGTAAGCAGTCTGTAGTATAACTTTGACGTCAAAACTACTATTCGCTTCTACTTCAAACTGATCACCATTAGTAAACGTGTGCCAGCTTTGGGTACCTGGTAGTTTGACTTCAAGCTCTCCATCAATGATGGTCATAATTTCATACTGACTGGTGTCAAAGGTAAATTCACCAATGTCCATAACACCAACAGTTGTAGCGAGGATTTTGCCTTGAAAGGCGATGGACTTAACCTGATCATTGAAGTAGGAATTAACGCAAAGCATAGGTCTGATCTCTTGTTGAAAAATCGCAAAACCACATCTTGCCTGATTTGCCGATTAAATCATAGACTGTAAAGGAACTATGCAGCCTCGTTTTTAAAACCCTTGAGGACATTCACCGTATTAATGCCAATCTCCTCTACGGCATAGCCCCCCTCCATTATAAATAAGGTGGGTAAATTCATACTGGCAATGGTTTTTCCCATCTGCGTGAAGTCTTTACTTTTGAGTTTAAAAAAACTGATGGGATCATTTTCGAAGGTATCAACACCTAAAGAAATAACCAGTACATCGGGGGTAAACTGACGTATTTTACGTAAAGCGTGGTTAAGTGCTTGGTGCCATATGTGAAAGGTCGCCCCTCTTTGTAGAGGTAGGTTTAAGTTGTAGTCTACGCCTAAACCAGTGCCTATTTCATCAGAGAACCCTAAAAAATATGGAAACGCTTCCATGGGATCGCCATGAATAGAGCAATAAAAGACGTCGTTGCGCTGGTAGAAAATATCTTGGGTGCCGTTGCCATGATGAAAATCCACATCAAGAATAGCTATTTTCTGGGCTCCATCATGGAGCATTTTTTGGGCAGCAATGGCTGCATTATTAAGGAAGCAATAACCGCCAAATTGATTTTTTGAGGCGTGATGCCCAGGCGGGCGACAAAGGGCGAAAGCACTATTTTCACCTCGGTGGATCAGCTCTGCAGCAGATAAAGCGACAAAGGCAGACGCCCAAGCCGCTTCAGTAGTGCCTTCACTAATGCTGGTTTCGCCAGCTAAACTATAATAACCCAATTGGCCATCAATATGATTAGGAATGCGTTGGCTAGGCATTGAACGAGACTGCCAAATATTAGGGATAGCCTCACCTTCATTACCGGCCTCAGTCCATTGCTGCCAAGCTGTATCCAAAAACCTGAGATAGCCTATATCGTGAATGCTTTCTACCAGGGAACGTGGCCATTGAGCAGGGGCTATTACAGGGCCTAATTGTTCAGACTTAATAGCTGATAAGATGTAATCTGCTCTTTGGGGGCTCTCAAAAGGGGTGACCAATTGGCCCCCAGCCAGTTCTGTTTTAGGGTTACGTAAATTGTGTTTTGGGGAGTATACAGTTTTCATAACGAAAAAAGACTTAAGTGAAACTTAGGCTGATAGTAGCGGGAATATAGCGCTAAAGTCCATGTTTACTTGGGCTGTGTTTTGAAATCATTGAAAGCTCGTTTTACTCACCTTTGATAATTAATATGGGGTTTAATAAGGCCTTACGTGAAAAGCTTTCAGTGCCACATTAAAACCTAATTTGCATATTTGATACTAAACTACTAGGGATCAACTGAAGGCGATGAACTTGTGCTGTAATGTTGAATTAATAGCGCCAAAACACCTAAGACTAAACCCCAAAAAGCACTTCCTATGCCCCACAAAGCCACACCAGATGCGGTGGTAATTAAGGTAATCATGGCAGGGATACGCTCGGATTCTTGCACTAAGGCCGCGCTCAGACTGCTACTAATAGTACCTAAAAGCGCCAAACCGGCAATGCTGACGACTAAGGCCTGGGGCAAACTATTAAATAAGCCTGTCAAGCTATCAGCAAAAATACCGGTGGCTACAATAAATAAGCCAGCCCAGACAGCAGAACGATACCTTTGTTGTGGATCTGCATCCACGTCTTTACCCATACAAATGGCGGCCATAATAGCTGACAAATTAAATGCAAAACCTCCAAAGGGGGCCATAAAAAGCCCTGTGATACCCGTCCACGTAATCAGTGGGGCTGCAGGGGCGTCATAGCCATGACTGCGCAAGACAACTATGCCAGGCAGGTTCTGGGAAGCCATGGTAACGATGAAAAGGGGAATAGCTACTCCAATTGCAGCGGATAAAGACCACTCTGGTGCAGTCCAGATTGGGCTTGAAATTTGCAGGCTCAATGATTGCCAAACAATTAAATTTTGTACCCCAGCTATCATGATGCCCATTAAAAAGGTCACCATGATGGCAAGCTTGGGCCAGAACACTCGACTGATAAAAAACGTCATGATCATGGTGAAAACTAAGACCAATTGAGATTCTAATGACATGATCATATGCATAGCAAAGGGCAACAAAACCCCTGCTAACATGGCAGCGGCGATCGACTGAGGCATAAAGGCCATGAGCCGATCAAACCAGCCTGAGAGCCCGACTAAGGTGAGTAATACGGAGCATAATAAGAAAGCACCGATGGCTTCAGCCATAGGAACCCCGGCTAAACTAGTAACTAAAATAGCAGCGCCTGGCGTGGACCATGCGGTCAGTATGGGCTGTTTAAAAAATAGCGACAGGCCTATGGTAGATAATCCCATGCCCAACCCTAAGGCCCAAAACCAACTGGTAATCATGGCATCGTTAGCACCAGTGCTGTTGGCTGCTTGAAAAATGATGGCAGCAGAACTAGTATAGCCGACTAAAGGTGCTATAAATCCTGCACTTATGTGGGCAGGAACAAAGAAGCGGCCCACACTCATGGGTTAGGGTAGCTTTAGTTCATAATGACGTTTTTCAAACTCGATCGTATCGCCACTCATCATTTTTCTACTTTTTCGAGTTTCTACTTCGCCGTTAACGCTGACTAAGCCTTCAGCAATTCTTTTTTTAGCTTCGCCACCGCTACCCACAATAGATTCAAATTTTAAAATCTTAAATAGCTCTACAGGTTCAAAATTGATGGTAATGATGTGCATAAAATAATCTTCTTTTAAAGAGTTTGATACCAGACAACATCTTGATGGTCAGGGATGCGTTGGAGTTTATTTTTACTAATTAAATAATTTAAATGGGCTTGAGTTTCGCCTACAGCAAGTGTTAGTAAGTCGTTATTAATTGGGCGGCGAAATAGTTGGCTAAATAAATCCACATTTCGTTGCGGCTGCTGACACGTTTCTAGGAGTTTCATGAGTGATTTTTCATGGCCCTCAATGAGTCGTTGCAGACGATTATGGGCGCCAAAAAATACTTGTCCGTGTGAGGGCAATACTAGCACATCAGCGGGGATGCGGTGTTGCAACATAGCACACGAATCAAGCCAATCTTTTAATGGATCTGCATTTGGTTCCACTGGCCACACACTTACATTCGAAGAAATAGTGGGCAAAAGTTGATCACCAGAGATAAAAACATTAAGTTCTGGGCATAACAGGCACACATGTTCTGGCGCGTGACCACGGCCTACAATAATCTCCCATCTATGGCCTGCCATGTTAACTGATGAACCCTCTTGCAATCGCACATAGCTATCTGGCATGGGGTAAATGCTTTTACCGTAGCCACCAAACTTAGTTTTATAATAAGCAAGTTGTTCATCGGTTGCACCCGCGCGTTGGTAGAAATCTACAGCTGCTTTAGGTGCGGGTTGACCGGTATCAGACATCAAGACCTTACAAGTAATGTAATCTGTTCGAGACATTTGTAGTTGCAAACCCCACCGTTCGCAGATCCAGCCCGCCAATCCAACATGATCAGGGTGTAAATGAGTCACAATAAGTTGATGTACAGGTTTGTTGTTGAGATGGTGATCAAATACCTGCTGCCACAGTTCCTTACAGGCAGAGGTGTTAATACCCGTGTCTACAATAGTCCAGCCTCGATGATCTTCCAATAACCATAAATTAATATGATTAAGGGCAAAAGGTAAGGGCATGCGCAGCCAATAAACGCCCTCGGCGACCTTCAAAGGTTGGCCCATCGCAGGCGCTTCACTAATGGGGAACTGAAGGGCATTGGTAGTGGTCATTTGCACTTCCCTGACGAACAAGCTTAACAAGGCCAGTATTATACGGAGCTAAAGATAAATTATACAAAGCTTTTCCACGATTTCGACAATCCCCATGATGACTGATCACATGAACATGCAGACGCCCTTGATTATTAGATTGGACTATGGACTGACAAATGCGGGTTACCATTGAGGGATTCCAGACTTTAATTGACTGCTGGTCTTGGGGTTGGTCAGACCTTGATGGTTCAATAGTCTAGATTTGGTGGGTCAATAGTTTAGATAGTAGCAAGATGATCTATGGAGCATAGGATATACTTGCCACCTGAGTTATTAATGACCGCTTACTATGAACAATGAAATACACCCATTTTCGGTACTGACCCCAAGTTACATCATGGATGCAGTTGAAAGCCAAGGCTATGTGTGTGACGGTCGAATTTCAGCCCTTAATAGTTATGAGAATCGTGTCTATCAAATTGGACTTGAAGATCAGGACGTCCCTCTTATTGCAAAATTCTATCGACCTCAGCGTTGGTCAGTCGATCAAATTATGGAGGAACATCGTTTTAGTATTGCCTTAGCAGAATATGAGTTGCCTGTAGTTCCGCCGATGGTTAATAAGCAAGGTGGTAGTTTGTTGAGCTATGAAAACTTTCAATTTGCACTCTTCGAACGCAAAGGTGGACATGGTCCCGAGCTTGATAATCTTGAAAACCTTTATACCATGGGCAGATTATTAGGGCGTATACATGCCTTAGGCGCCGTAGAATCCTATCAACACAGGCCATCCATTAACCCTCAAACCTTTGGCCACGATAGTGTTGCCTTTGTGAGTCAACATTTTATACCTGAATCTTTAAAAGCAGCATATGATAGTTTAACGGCTGATTTATTGGTTCATATTGATGCTGCTTTTACACAAAATGATAGTGTGGATTACATCCGAGTTCATGGTGATTGTCATGGGGGTAATTTATTGTGGCGTGATGACGCCCCTCACATTGTCGACTTTGATGACTCGCGTATGGCGCCAGCAGTGCAGGATATATGGATGCTGCTTTCTGGTGAGCCTGATCGTCAACGAATTCAATTGTCTGAAATAATTGAAGGTTACAATGAGTTTTATGACTTTAAGCCCCAAGAGTTGGCGCTTGTAGAGCCCTTACGAACCTTACGCATGATGTATTACGCCGCCTGGCTTTCTCGCCGCTGGGAAGATCCAGCATTTCCCCACAGCTTTCCTTGGTTTAATACAGAGCGTTATTGGGGTGAGCATATATTGGAATTAAGGGAGCAATTGTCGGCTCTTAACGAGCCGGTTATGGAACTCATTTAAACCCTAGTGCGCCATATCAATCCAATCAGCAATCACCGCTGCACCCGCTAAGATATAGGGATCTTTTTGGGCGTCATCATAATCAAAGTCATGGTCTTTGACGTCGGTGACTGGAGCTAAATCATGGCTCGAGCGTAAGGTGTTAATGGTATTCAAGTACCAATCTTGCTGTTCTTGCCAAGACTGCTGACGGTGACCCAAATGAAGACTAATCTGTTTTGGCCTTTTACGCTCCCGTTCGGCCAAGGACAGCGTATATTGCCAGTCTGCACTGCTTTGGTTACGCTTTTCTTGGCGTTTCTGTAGTTGCGGAATAATATGTTCAAAAGAAAAGTAGGTTTTGTGGTCTACAGCTTTCACACTGTCCCATTTAAGGGCATGGTCTTGGGTGCTTTCACCGACTTTTTTTGGATCGGTCAGGCTGGGCAAGTTAACGTCAGGAATGACACCTTTGTGTTGAGTGCTAGCCCCAGATACCCGGTAGAATTTAGCTTGGGTAAATTTGATCTGGCCACTACTGAGATCGCCGAAAGTTTGCACTGTTCCCTTACCGTAGGTCTGACTCCCAACAATTAATGCCCGTTTGTAATCTTGCATGGCCGCTGCAAAAATCTCTGAGGCTGAGGCACTATAGCGATTAACGAGCACGACTAGGGGGCCGTTGTAAGCCAATAACGGATTACGATCCATTTGCTTTTGGATCATACCGTCAGCATAACGCACTTGAACGGTCGTGCCAGTTTCGATGAATAGCCCCGTTAGTTGATTAGCCTCTCTTAAGGAGCCGCCGCCATTGTTCCGAAGGTCAATAACGATGCCACTGATTGATTCACTTTTCAGTTCTTGTATGAGGTTGTAAACATCACGGGTGGTGCTTCGGTAGTTTGGATCCCCAGATTGGGCCGCTGCAAAGTCCATATAAAAAGTGGGCAGGGTGATAACTCCAATATTGACTAGGCCTTCAGGAGTTAGTATCTCCACCACTGTTTTTTTCGCTGCCTGATCATCTAAATTGACTTTGTTCCGTTTAATTTGAATGGTCTTTTTAGTTTGCTGCAGATCACCACCAGGAATGATTTGTAAATTGACTAGTGTGCCTTTTGGCCCTCTAATCTGATCGACGACATCGTCTAAGCGCCATCCCAAAATCTCCTGTATTGGATCGCCATCTTGGGCTACACCGACAATATAATCAGCCGCTTTCAAGTCTCCAGCTTTGTCAGCAGGTCCGCCAACAACTAGGCTTACGACCTTGGTGTAATCGTTGTCACGTTGCAATACAGCACCGATACCTTCCAGTGACAAGCTCATGTCAATATTAAAGTCTTCCACATTACGGGGCGAAAGATAGGTCGTATGAGGTCCGGTCACAGTGGTAATACTATTACTTACAGCAAGATAAGCGTCTCGCAACTCGACTTGTAAAACCCGTTTGCGGATATTTGTATATCGCTTTTGTAAGCGGTCTTTAATTTGTTCGACAGATTCGTTGCTCAGTTGGCCGTTAATAAATTCATTCTTTAACTGCTTGCGCCAAGTGTCTTTGAGAGACTCTAAGTTGGTGACTCGAGGATTATCATAGGGTGAAGTGCTGATGTCTTCTAATCTTTCAAAATCAAACATCGGCTCCCCTTGAGAAAACACACCTAAATTGTAGTCAATAAAAGCTAGCCGCCTTTGCTGCAACAAATTATAGAGCGCCGCCATGGGTGATAAATCCCCTTGGGCCAGCAGGTCATCAAGCTCGCTACTCAAATAATTAAAAGGTTCAAGGTCTGCTTGGCTCAGGTAAATGTGCTGGGGATCGAGTAACTTTAAATAACGATTAAACACATCATTGGCAAACTCATCGTTTAAGTCTCGATGCTGGTAGTGCTGGCGATCTAAGAGTTGAATAATTTCTTGAGTCAATTGACCCTGCTGTTTAGTGAACTCAATCTGCACAGGCACATCTGCTGCAGTGGCTTGCTTCGGTGCGAGCATCAAGACCGCAGCACTAGTAGCAATTACAAGGCCAGTCCATAATTGGCTGCGTCGGGCAAACATTAAAAGAGAAGGCAATAAGGTGGAGACTGTATTAGGCATCATAGCAAGCTTCAGAAGTAGTGGTGCGGCTATTAAATTAATCAGCCGTTAAATTAAACTTGAAGGGGTTTTAGTTAACATTTCAGTTCAGTCGCCATATTAGCTTAATTTTAATAAGTTTTTCAAACGCCTTAGGCTAATGTAGGCTATTTAAGCCAATGCTTTACAGAATCGTTACGTTTGGTGCCCAGAATGTGGCAGAATTAGCACTTTACAGACATGGAATAAAAAAATTATGCCTCAAAAAGATTACTTAAATGGATTGATGAGTTTTATTAGTGACTCTCCAACTCCCTTTCATGCTGTCGCTGCAATGGCGCAACAATTAACCGCGGCGGGCTATGGTAAACTTGAGGTGGCTGATAAATGGCATGTGCAGGCGGGTGGGCGCTATTTCATCACTCGTAACGACTCAACCATCGTGGCGTTTCAATTGCCCAAAAAAAATGCCTTACAAAGAATGCATATGGTTGGAGCTCATACGGACAGTCCGTGTTTAAAGGTTAAACCTAATGCAGAGATTCACCAAAAAGGCTATCAACAATTGGGTGTAGAGGTTTATGGTGGCGCTC